>ERZ773068.29-NODE-29-length-78613-cov-5.674814_pt1 | contig 78613 bp, 76 predicted proteins | sample MGYA00580620_ERZ773068 | MGnify/ENA primary metagenome ERZ773068 (study PRJEB29015, sample SAMEA2737983) | human oral metagenome | biome: human oral; feature: human-associated habitat; material: dental | place: China | collected 2101 ... | reverse complement strand
GCAAAATTCTGAAAATAGTTTTGAAAATATTTTGGTGGATTGGGAAAAATTTGAAATTTTTGAGTTTGAATATACTTCACCAGAATCAGTTTTTGATGCTTGGAAAACTATTTGGGAAAATAAAGATTTAAATCGTGCTTACACTTATGATATTGAAGAGTATTATGAGGAAGGAAAATTTAGAATTTATATTTCTGTAGAATAATTCAAAATTGACTTTGGAATAGAAAAAGGCTATACTTTCGCATTATTTATTACGCGCTCATTATATTGAAAGTATTGGTGGAATTATTAAAATTTTTTTTGACTTTATCGTGTCGTTATTGGCCAGTATTTTCGGTTTTGTGTATGTTCTTCTCAAAGGAACAGACTCGATATGGAGTCATTGGCATTATAATCGTGATTTTTCGATTGGATTGTACCGCTGGATTGTACCGCATTGATCTCGTAACAAAAGATAAAAAACGCTATATGATTTCGCCAGGTGATGGACCAAATTTTGTTAAAAATTTACAAAAAATCAATCCAGAAATTATTTCAAAAATCTAAAAAATCTCCTAAACGGAGATTTTTATTTTAATGAGCTTTTTCGTTATTTTTTAATTGTGATTTTTCTTTTATTACTTTATCAATCATCTTTCTACCTTTGCTTGCAAATGTGTTAATAATAGGAACATGGCTTAATTTAGGCTCCAATTCCGTAAAAATAAAACCACTGAGTGCAGTGGTTTTATTTTTTTCTTGAGGCGAGAAAGTTCTTTTTCATGAATGAGTCCATTTTGAAAGTCTGAAAAGAGAGGATTTTTTAGTGTTTCATGCTTTGCAAATATTTTCAAAAAATACTCAATTTCTATCTCTTTCCAGTTATGCCAATGAAGGAGCTCTCTGAGATTTGCGTACGGGCCTTAGAGAACAATATGCCAGTCACGAGCATAATTTATAATTTTTAATTTATGCACCAAATTTAAAAAGCATAACATCACCATCCTGTACAATATATTCTTTCCCTTCCATTCGTACTTTTCCGTTTTCACGAGCACCTGCCCAGCCACCAAATTCTACCAAATCTTTCCAGTTGACCGTATCAGCTTTGATGAATTTTTTCTGAAAATCCGTATGAATTACGCCGGCTGCCTCTGGTGCTGTCCATCATTTTTTGATGGTCCATGCGCGAACCTCGATTTCCCCAGCTGTAAAGTAATATTGCAATCCGAGTAAATCGTAGCAAGTTTTGATGATTTCATCCATGGGATTATTTTTTACTCCCAATTCATCGAGAAACATTGCTTTTTCTTCGTCGCTAAAATCCAACATATCCATTTCGATTTTCGCGCTAATTGGCAAAACTGGGATTTTTTCGTCCTGTACACCAATCATTTCACGAAGTTCAGATTCTGGTGTGAGAATTTTGTCTTCCGCGAGATTTACAGCATAAATAAATGGTTTCGCCGTCAAAAGATGCAAATCGGTAATCATTTTTTTCTCGTCGTCTGTCATATCGAGGAGTGAGGCAATTTTCCCAGATTCGAGATGTGCGCGCAATTTTTCATAAATTTCAGCGCGAGACTTGGCTTCCTTGTCGTTGGCGCGAACTTTTTTTTCATTGTCCGCAATTCGTTTTGTAATCGTCTCAATATCAGCAAAAATCAATTCGAGATTGATAATTTCAATATCGCGTTTTGGGTCAATAGATCCATTGACATGGTGAATATTGCTGTCATCAAACGCACGCACTACCTGCAAAACTGCGTCCACATTTCGGATGTGCGACAAAAATTTATTTCCCAAACCCTCACCGCGACTCGCTCCTTCAACGAGCCCAGCAATATCAACAAATTCCACCGTCGCAGGAATAATTTTTGCGCCATTCACGACTTCGCGGATTTTTTCGAGGCGATCATCATTGACATTTACAATTCCCGTATTCGGCTCAATCGTACAAAACGGAAAATTGGCAGCTTCAGCCGCGTACGATTTTGTCAAAGCATTAAAAAGCGTCGATTTTCCCACATTTGGAAGCCCAACAATACCAACTTGCATAATAAAAATTTTAAAAATTAAAAATCACTTCTCTCTCGCGTCGAGATATCGAATGGATTTTTTCCAAAATCCACATTTTCTCCCGTCCAAATTTTGTACGCGCCAAAAATCGCGACAATCACAAAAACAATCATAAATCCCTTAAAAATAGGCATTATGATCGGAGAAAAATCTTTGAATGGTTTTACGGAAATGAAAAAAATCGCGAGAAAACCGAGAATTCCAAGGATACACGCGAGATATATGACGAGAAGTGTGAGAGTCGTAGTAGTCATAATTGGCGATAGTATAGTGATTTTTGAGAAGTTTTCAACTATTTTTTGCTTGCAAATTTTTTCTCGTTCTATAATTTTTTGAAAATCTCAAATTTTTATTATTGCAGTTTTTTGCAATAAGTATTTTGGCTTTGAGAAAGTATTTTTGAGAATTTATTTTTGAAAAAATATTCTTAATACAAATTTTTGCAATAATTATTTCTGGAAAAGTATCTGTAATTTTTCTTCAAAGTTTTTGAGCGAGAATTTTTCGGCTTGCGCTCTACAATCATCTTTCATAGCACCAAAATCAGTTTTTTTGTTATTGCGAATAATTGCAATAAGTGATTCTGAGGAATTTTTTTCCAAGAAAAATCCAGTTTTTTCGTCAATAATTGTTTCAAGATAGCCACCTTCTTTCGGTGCAAACACCGGTTTTCCACCCGCCATCGCTTCAATTGCCACCATTCCAAAATCTTCATTTTTACTCATACAAACAACCGCCTGACTTTCGCTGATTATCGCGGGAAGTTCATTGTTATCAGAAATTGAGAGGAAAAAAATATTTGGAAATTTGCTTGATTGGAAAATTTGATTTTGTTTCGTTGTTGGCTCGATTTCTGCTAATTTTTGAAATTCCTCGCGCTGGCTATCCTCCGTTCCAAATAAAATGAGAATATTTTGCTCAGGGATTTGTTGAAAAGCGCGAATAATCTTGTCAATCCCCTTCACGTGCGTGAGGCGCGCAAATGACAAGAAAAATTTTTTCTCATTTTTGTGAAAAATTTCTTGGATTTTTTGAAGATTTTCGGAATTTTTTTGAGGTTTTTGTTCAGAAAAATGTTCGGTGTCAACTGGCGGAAAAAGTACGATTCCATCAGTACGCCCAGTCCATTCAGCGAGGCGTTTCTGATTTTCGTGAGAATTTACAAAAACGAAATCAAACTTTTGAATTTCTCGAATATATATTTTTCGCAAAAAATACGCAAAAATACGATACGGAAGCCTCGCAAGTCGTGGAACTTTGGCAAGATATTCGTCATAGAGATCGAATAAATGTCGAGAAATCGAATGCGCGTAATAAAAAGTTTTTTTGCCTTTTGGAACGCTCCAAATCGCAGAAATTGCTTCATTAGACAAGAAAAAATTTTCATAATTTCGAAAATCTAGTTTTTCAGAAAATGCTGGTTTTTCTATTTTTTGAGTGCCAATTTTTTTTTCAGAAATATCATGTGGATGACAAAATTGTGCCAAAAAAAATGAAATTTTCATTTTGAGAAATCCAATCATTCCGCGTCGAAAATTCGGATTCAGTTCAAAAATTTTTCCAAAAAAACCCATTTCATGCGGATTATAACAATTTTGATGCCAAATCGCCGTTGCAATATCGGCATCCAGAATTTTGGCAATGTAGAGGTTCATGCGCTCGGCGCCACCTTTCATCAAGAAAGTATCGTGAACGAGAAGGGTTTTTTGAGGATTTTGAGAATTTTTTTGCATGTCAAAATTATAGAAAAATTTGGTTTTTTCGCAAATCATTTTTCATCGAGCGTCAAAAATTTTTCTTGAAAAAAATTGAAAAGTCCATACAATGCTCGCACATTTTTAAAAATTTCAAATATGGCAAAAAAATCAAAGAAAATTATTTCTGACTTTCTCGTTCCGACGATTATCGATAAAGTGGGAGGTCAGGAACGCGCGTATGATATTTATTCTCGCCTTTTGGAGGATCGAATTATTTTTTTAGGTGATGCGATTGATTCTGCGGTTGCCAATACCGTGATTGCGCAACTTTTGTTCCTCGAAAAAGCTGATCCCAAGGCGCCAATCACAATGTATGTGAATTCGCCAGGTGGGCATGTAACGGCGGGACTCGCGATTTATGATACGATGCAATACATTAAACCTGATGTTATTACGGTTTGTGTGGGGCTCGCGGCTTCTATGGGATCCGTGATTCTCGCGGGTGGTACCAAAGGAAAACGCTACGCGCTCAAACATTCTGAAATCATGATTCATCAGCCGCTGGGTGGTGCAGAAGGTCAAGCAACCGAGATTCGCATCGCGGCGGAACATATTTTGCGAACGGGTGAAGTTTTATACAAAATCTTGGCTGATCACACAGGCCAGGATATTGATACAATTCGTAAAGATTGTGATCGTGACAATTTCATGACTCCAGAACAAGCCAAAAAATATGGACTGATTGATAAGATTTTATAATTTTAAAAAACGAGCAATCGTTTTTTTTTTTTTGAAAATTTAAAAATTTGGTAAAAAAATAAAATTACAAATGAAAAAAATTATGTGTCAATAGAGTTTTCTCGAAAAGTGAGAAGAATATTTGCTATTTACTGGCGTTATCAATATAATTGCGGCGTTTACTTTTTATAAGTTTCTCATGAAAAAACTGGCTTCTGTCTTGCTCGTACCAGCGTTACTCGTGAATGCTGTTGGTGTACAGAGTGTTTTTGAATTTATGCCGACAGCGCATGCGTATACTTCTGCGCAAAATCCTGTGGATTCCAATTATGCTCGTGATAATGCGGACAAAGATGATACAGAAGTAAAATTTGAAGATCCAAATTTGAAAATTGAAATCAATAAAGCGCTTTCTGAAATAACTGGCACTACTCGCACTGCTCATCAAAAAGTGACTATTGGAGAGATGAAAACTATTCGTTTCGAAACAGGAAATGCTAAACCTTTTAAACCCCAAGAATTCACCAGCCTAGAAGGACTTCAATATCTTGTCAAGACGGAAGATTTGTATCTAATAGGAGCCAAATTGTCCAGTTCGAAAGCGCTTGAACCACTTAAAGATTTGATACAATTAAAAAACCTCTATTTGTATTGGGCTTTGCGAGATGGGTCGGAGAATTTTATTCCCGCAACAAATGTTCTTGAACCTTTAAAAAATCTTTCTAATTTGGAAAAACTCGATCTCAGTAGCAATGCGCTTACTTCGGAGCATGTGGCAGTCTTGAAAGATTTGCAGAATCTCAAAACGTTGCTCGTGCCAGGAAATAAGATTTCGAATTTGAAAACAGCATTCAATAGTGGTGGTTTTGCCAATTTGGGTGAAAATTCTGCTTTTAACCATCAGCAAATCTCACTTGACACGAAAAAGCGCCTTTTTGAAAATCCTCTCAAAGACTATAATAGAAATGTAATTCCAGTTACTGAAACTGCAAATGTCAAAAATGTTGATGCGAACGGAAATCCAAAGCAAGATGGCGGCTACATCAAAATTTTGAATCTCGATGGCACTGGCAATGTTGAAATCAAATGGTCACAGCCGATTGGGGGAAAATATGGAAATAAAGAATTTACAGGAACAATAACGTTAAATTATAATTTTCCAGAATTTGAATCGATTACAGAATCTATCGAAAATACTACAAAAACTTTTGCAAAGACTGGTGATAAAATAAAAGTTTCTCTCAATCTTACACAACCAGCCACTTGGAAAGCTGGAAATAAACTCGAATATTGTATTGGTGATGATACTTCGTGTGCTGTGAGTAATGGAACTAATTATAAAAATATTGGCGACTTCCCAAATGCTGATACTCCAGAAAAAACTGGTAATAAAACGATTATTGTTCCAGCTGGTAAAAACGGACATGTATACTATCGAAATATTGCTTTCCAGAACAAGGATGGTGAAAACATGGAAAACAATCCAACTGATAGCAACAAGAATTATGCTGTAAAGACGATTTTGGTTGACACAAAAGCGCCAACTTGTGGAACGCCGACATACAACCCAACGACGCCAACCAACGGAAATGTGACAGTGACTTTTGTACCACAGGATGATGGAAGTGGGCTTGCGGCTAGCACTCAGACTAGTTGTACAATTTCAAAAAATAATGAATCTTGCGAATTCAAAATTTTTGATAAAGCTGGAAATGAGGCAACTTGTAAATCGAGTGTTGTAACCAATATTGATACAGAAAAACCAGTCATCACTGGCGATCAAACCAAAACTTTTGAAGTTGGATCGGATGATGCTAAAAATTTTGATCCAAAAAGTGGCATTCAAACCGAAGCTGGAGCAACACTTACTTGTACAGCAAATCCAGCGTATGATGCCACAAAAACTGGTACTTATACGGTAAAATGTAAAGCGAAAGATACTGCCGGAAATGATTCTGATGAATTTGTACGAACGATTACAATCAATCCAATTGACAAAACTCCTCTCAATAACAAAATTTCTGCCACTGAAAATCTTTTGCAAACAGACAAAAAAATCGTGAACGACGCGAATAAAACCGCGCTTCTCAACAAGCTTCAAGACGCAAAAACAAAAGCTCAGGATCAAAATTTGACTAAAAAACAGCGTGACGATTTGATTGCCGAAATTACTGACTTGGTTAACAAGTTAACACGTGATACTCAGGCTCCGGATCTTAATCTCAATGATATCACGGTGAATGAGGATGTTGCGATTACACCGATTGATTTAAAACAAGCCACAAATAATGATGATATCAAACAATTCGTTATCAATGTAAGATTGCCAGCGAATGCAACGCCAGATTTTTCTTTGGATAATGCTACAAAAACGATTGTTGGTATGCCAAAGCAACCTGGAATTTATGAAGTGACCGTAACGGCTGAAGATCAGTATGAAAATAAAACGACAAAAACTTTTAAAATTACCGTAAAAGATACAACTAAGCCAGAAATCACACTCAATGGATCTCCAACTATTACACTTGTAAAAGGACAACCATACAACGAGCCCGGCGCTACTTGTACTGATAATTATGATGCTACTTGTAATGTTGTGACCACTGGCGGCCCAGTAGATTCTAATACTCTTGGAAAAACAATAATTACTTATACAGCGACTGATGCAGCTGGAAATACTTCGACAAAAACTCGAGAAGTAACCATTGTAAGCGGAAATACTCCAGTTATCACTCTTGTGGGAAATTCTCCAGTGAATGTAGAGCTTGGTGATACTTATACAGATGGTGGTGCTACTGCCAACGATGCGGAAGATGGCGATCTCACTACAAAAATTAAAAAAACTGGAACGGCTGATACTTCAAAAGTAGGAACTTATGAAATTTCGTATGATGTGACGGACTCATCAGGAAATAAAGCTCCGACAGTAAAACGACAAATTATTGTGAAGGATACAAAAAAACCAACTATTTCTCCAGTAGCCAATACAGAAGTTGATGAAAAAAATCCAATTACACCAATTGATATTGGTGTGACAGACAATGATTCTCAACTCACTGTTTCTTTTGTAACAACAGACGCAAAGGGAAATGTTACCAACGGGCTTCCACCAGATTTGACATACGATCCAATCAAGAAACAAATTACTGGAACTCCAAAAAATGTTGGCGTGTATCAGATTGCGATTCATGCAAGTGATAGCTCTGGAAATAAGGCTGATGCGAAAAATTTTACTCTAACAGTAAAGGATAAAACCGCACCAAAAATTGATCCGATTGCAGATAAAACCCTCCCTTCAAACCAACCTATCACTCCAATCAACATCACTACAGACGATCCAACAGCCACTATTAATGTAGACCCAACTACTCTCCCTCCCGGACTCACCTTTGATTCTACTACCAACAAAATCACTGGAACTCCTACTACCCCAGGAACCTATACAATCAAAATCAAAGCCAAAGATTCAGCAGGAAACGAAAGTGAACAAGAATTCAAAATTACTATCACTTCCCCTTCCAACAACAATGGAGGAAATAACGGAAACAACAATAGCAATAATAATACTACTAAACCAACTGCGGGTCCTGGCGGAGGTGGATTCTCAATTCCAACCAATCCAAACAATTCAAACAATAACCAAAATAACAACTCAAACAATACTAACAACCCAAATAATCAAAATAATACCAATATCCAAAAACCAATCATCACCCCAGAAGGAACTCTCTCCACACAGCATGGAGTCACTCCAAATAACCAAACAGCTCCTTCGGGACAAAAAATCTACAATCTCTCAGGAAGAATCACTGACTATATTTGTCCAGCCATTGTACAAGCCTACCCATACAATGAGCTTGTAGTACAAGACATTAGTAATTCTTCATTCCAAGATGACATCTCCGCTCTCATGATGTTCCGTGGAATGGAAAAAGATGAAATGAATCTTGGACAAACATATGAAGAATATAAAAAATATGGTGTAGTCAATAATGTCACTCAATTCCAACCAAGCAGAAATGTTACTCGTGCAGAATTTGTAAAAATGCTTGTTCGCTCACTTTCTTGTCGTTATACATATCTTGGAAAAGATACTCCATTTCCAGATGTTGACAAAAATATGTGGTACGCAGAATACATCAAATTTGCAGTAGAAAACAAGTGGATCAATGGATATAAAGATGGAACCTTCCGTCCAAATGCTCCAATCACTCGTGATGAAGCTGCCAAGATTCTCACTCGTGCCATCCAGCTCAGCACACAGAACTCCAACTACACCACATCATTCTCTGATGTTCCACCTTCTTCAGAATTCATTCCATACATTGAAACCCTCAAATCTCATGGAGTCATGAAAGGACGCAATTCAAATACATTTGCACCAAAAGAATTCATTCCAAGAACTGAAACTAGTCGAATGATCTATCGTACATTCTTTGGCGGAAAAAACTAACACACTTCCTGAATTCAATAAAGCTCGAAAGGGCTTTATTTTTTTGCTTGTACTTGCCTTTTTTAAAAAAATTTATATACTGAACGTATATTTTTTAAAAAATAATTATGGTTTCTACCGACGCAATCAAAATCGAAAATTTGCTTACAAAAGGTGTTTCCAATTGTATTGACCGAGAAAATCTCGAAAAACGCCTCAAGTCTGGCGAAAAACTTCGCGTAAAACTTGGGATTGATCCGACTGCACAAAAAATCCATCTTGGACATATGGTGCCTTTTTTGAAACTCAAACAATTTCAGGATTTGGGCCATGAAATCGTGCTTCTTTTTGGTGATGCGACGGCACAAGTTGGCGATACTTCCGATAAGGATGCGGAGCGCCCAATGCTCACACGCGAAGAAACTACCACGAATGCACAAGCTTTTTTGAAAAAATTTGAAAAAATCATCGACCTTTCTAAAATCCATGTATACTTTAATAGTGAAGGACTTGATAAAGTGAATTTTTCTGGCGTTGGCGAAATTGCGAAAAATTTTTCTGTCGCAGAAATGCTTGACCGTGATAATTTTTCTAAGCGAATTAAGGCTGGAAAGCGAATTTCTTTGCAAGAATTTTTGTATCCACTAATGCAAGGGTACGACAGCGTGTGTATCGCACGAAAATACGGTTCATGTGATGTAGAATTGGGTGGAAATGATCAATATTTCAATCTACTTGCGGGTCGTCGAATTCTCGAGGCTTTTGGCTTTCCGAAGCAAGATATTATGACTTTTGACTTGTTGCTTGGAACGGACGGCGAAAAAATGTCCAAGACACGCCCAAATTGTATCTATATTGATGACGCTCCGGCTGATATGTATCAGAAAATTATCAACTTACGAGATGATTTGATTGTCAATTATTACACATTTATCACAGATGCGACACTCGATGAAATTCGCCAAATTGAAAATCGTCTCAATGCTGGTGAAAATCCTCGCATTTTTAAAGAAGATTTGGCGCGACGAATTATCAAAATGTGTCATCTCAAAGATTTTGATCCGAATGACGCCTCAAATATTGCAGAAATGACGGTTGAAAACACTGAAAATTCCGTTTCCGATTTACTCAAAATGACGGGGTTCGCGACGACAGGTGGCGATATTCGCAATGCAATTTCTGGCGGTTCTGTGCGAATTGATGGCCGCGTGATTACTGACGCAAAAGAGATTATAACAATTGGTGCTGATGGGATTTTGCTCGAAGTAGGAAAGAAAAAATCAAAAAAAATTTTTGTAAAGTAAAATTCTAGAATTTTTTAAAAAATCTTATTATTACAAATATTTGCAATAATAAATACTTTAAATAAAATAAAATCCTTGAGAAAAATATTTATTGCAAAAAATTGCATTAGTAAAATTATGAAAAAATTTATATTTTTTGGCATCATTTTTTTGGGAATTTTTCTGGATTTTGGGACAAAATATTTTTTTCATGGACCATTTCAAGAAATAGTTTTTGGCGATGCGATTCAAAATTTACATTCATATTTTCCGATTTTTGGTGATTTTTTTGGGATTCAATTGATTTATAATACGGGCATTGCTTTTGGAATGCCAATCCGTGGGATTTTTTTGAAAATAATTACACTTGCAATTATTGGAGGATTAGCGTATTATTATACGCGATATGAGCGACCAAAACAAAACCAATGTATCGATGTCGCGTTTGCTTGTATTTTTGCGGGAGCATTTTCGCACGGATATGAGCGAATTTTCGTCGGTCAGGTGATTGATTTTTTTTCGATAAAATATTTTGCGATTTTTAATGTGGCAGATATTTTTATCACGATTGGCGCGATTTTACTTTTGTATGGATATTATGCTTATGAATGAACGGATTCAAAACAATAATTTTTCTCTCGTAGATCCTGTGACGACGCCAGAAGAAATGCTTGGGCCGCCGCATGTTGATGGGATGGGAATTCTGCTTGTGGCTCTGACTTCTGTCGTCGCAGGTGGATTTATTTCGCTCTGAGTTCTTATTGCGTCATTTTTGTCACTTGGAAAATTTTCTATCGAAAGTGGCGTTTCTCCGATGATGCTTGCGATTGCAACTTTTTTCTCATTACTTTTGGGCGGAACGGTATATCTCTCGATTGTAAAAACAATTTTTCCATCGATTTATACACGGACGAGTGAGCTTTTCAAACATATGACGATGTATATGGTAATTCTTTACATCTGTCTTATGCCGGTGTATTTACTGGTAGCGTCTGGCATTCAGCATAATGCAGTGCTTGTCGCATATCTTGTGCACATTATGCTCGCAATTTTTGGGATTGAGCTCATCGTGGGCGTGATTTCTCAGTATCGATATGTCCTTTTGTCGTTTTATGCCAATATTGCGGCGATGATTCTGACTGGCGGAATTGTTTTTATTCTCTTTGCGAAGGCGAGCGATTCTGGTGCTTCCCTATTCATTCTGATGGGACTTTCGATTTTGACATTTTTTCTTTCCGCGACTTTCATCAGCGTGATTAAATTTTTGTACTACAAATTTTATGTGCTCACAGGAAATGATCCTTTGGGATCGACATTTTATGGAATTGAAATGGAAGAAAAAAATCTGGTCGAAAATGCTAAAAATACTCTTTTACAAAAATAATTTATGCATGAATTAGTTCGAAAAACCCTCCAAATTTATCTTCGCGAACGCCGTGTGCTCGGGCATTCGGATTTTCCTCAGAGCGCTCTTTCTTATCTGAATGAGAAAAATGCCGTTTTTGTGACGCTGTATTTTGGTGGAAAAGTGATTGCGTCCCAAGGTCGCATCAATTGCAAAAAAGAAAATACACTTTATGAATGTGTAGATTTGGCGCTTGCCTGCCTGACGGATCCGCGTTTTTCTGAGAATCTCAAAAATCCTGATTTGCTTGATCAGATTAACATCCGCGTAGATACTTTCGCGCCGAGTTCTCGTCGAATTTTGCGAAATATTTCTGAACTCAATGTGCGCGATGAAGGGATTATTTTTCTTTCACAGAATCTTGGAAAATTATCTGTGATTTTGCCGAATATGATCAAAGAAAGTCCGACGAGTGAAGCGTATTTTGAGCTGGCGAAACAAAAAGCTGGCATTAGCGCGGAGCTTACCAATGCGGATTATGTGATTTATGCTCTCAAAACAACAGTTTCAAGCGATTTTTAAAAATACTCGAAAAATTTCTTTTTTGACAAAAATTTTTATTTCCCTACAATAAGGGAAATTTTTTATTATGAAAATTACAGAATCAAAATTTTATAAACATGACGCAGTTTTTGCGACGCGGAGCGGCAATCGTGGTGAAATTCTTTTGGTCGATGCGAATAATACCAACACCAGTTCTACGCCGTTTGAAAATCTTTTGGATTCGCAATTCACGAGCATGTATCTGGAAGATTCTAGTCTGATTATCACGGCGGAAAAATTGAAACAATTTGAAAAGTGTGATGATTATGTATCGATGCAGTATTCCAAAAAATATAATCGATTTTATGAAGATGAGTTGTGTTATTTTCATCACGATTTGGAACTTTTTATATTGCTTAGTAAAAATCTGGTAGACAAATATGACGAGCAGGATTTTGAAGATGGAATTTTTCGCGTAAAGCATGTGTATTATGATAATAGTAATCTAAAATCTCGCGAAAATCTCAATTTTTTGTTGGAAAGTTTGCTTGAAAAATATATTTCCAAAGAATCCAAAATTTCTATTTTGCTCAGAAATAATCATGGAATAGAGCTCAAAACGCATACAATTCATTCTCATCGAATTGATTTCACAACGATGTACAATGATGATTTTGCGAGCGTGCATCATCGAATCAAGGACGAAATTACGACGGAAAATAAAGGAATCGTGCTTCTGCACGGCGTTCCAGGATCTGGAAAAACGAATTATATTAAATGGCTCACGAGCCAAATTCCGAGCAAAAAATTTATTTTTGTGCCGACGACGATGATTTCTTCACTCACGGATCCGGGATTTTTGAGCATTCTCATTGAAAATAAAAACTCGGTTTTGGTGCTTGAAGATTGTGAAAATTATATTGCTGAACGAACGCTTGATGATCGTAATACTGATATTGTTTCGTCAATTCTCAATCTGGCCGACGGAATTCTCTCGGATGTGATGGAGTGTCAATTTATTTGTACGTTTAATTCTGATATTTCCAAGATTGATACTGCCCTGCTTCGCAAATGACGCCTCATTGCTGAATACAAATTCCGCGAACTTTCTATCGAAAAATCCAATCAATATCTGCAATCTATTGGCAAAAAACTTTGTGTGGATCGACCGCATACGCTCGCTGAACTCACGCATATCGATACTGAAGAAATTCGCGAACACGAAAAAGCGACGCGCATTGGCTTTGGTGTCGAATAAAAAAATCCCGATTTGGGGATTTTTTAAAGTGTGGATTTTCAATAATTACATTCGAGGCGAATTTTACAATTTTCACATTTTGGTTTTTTAGCCGTGCAGTGATATCTTCCAAAAAGCACCATTGGATGGTGGATTTTTTTCTTGATTTTTTCTGGTAAAATTTTTTCCAATTCCCTGTCTGTTTCGAGCGGAGTTTTGGTGGTTACGAGGCCAAGTCTGTTAGAAACGCGATGAATATGCGTGTCCACCGCCACAAGCGACGCATCGTAGAGAACATTCATTACGACTTTTGCGGTTTTGACGCCGACGCCAGGAAGTGTTTGAAGTGTTTTGAGATCATTCGGAATTTGCTCGTTGTATTTTTCAGCGAGAATTTTTCCAGTTTCCCAAATATATCGCGATTTATTACGAAAAAAATTGATATATTGTAAATAATTTTCGATTTCTTCGAGTGAAATATTGTACATATCACTCGGATTTTTAATGCGCGCAAAAAGTGGTGGTGTCACGCGATTTACCTGCTTGTCGGTTGTCTGCGCTGATAAAATTACTGCGCACAACAACTGAAATGGCGTCTCATAATCCAGTTCAATTTTTCTACCACCATATTCACTTTCGATATAATCTAACGCATGCTCGTATTTTTTCCAAACTTTATTCATACACGCGACCATAAACGCTGATAAGATTTTGCTTACAATTCACCGAATCCGGACAACTAAAAATTTTCCCAGGAACACGCACATCGAGATACATCGTTGAACCATTGAGAAGACCTGCACGATTCGTGTTGTTGGAGTTGATATATGTTTGCAGAGTTACGAGTTGTTCCAACAAATTTTTAGAAAAATCGTTTCCCGTCGCCCCCACTTCGCCCTGCAAAGCAAAAATAATTTTTGTATTAGATTCGAGCACGATATGAAGCTCGTTTTCCACGACGAAATAATTCGCCGATGCGACCGTAAAATCTGGCCATTCTTTTTCAAAAAGTTCAAAAATTTTCGTAATCACAAACATTGAGCGATCAGAAATAACTTTTTTGTATCCAAAAAATAATTCTGTCTGCAATTCGCTTGAGACCAACTGCAAGTGTCGAGAAAATTCTGTCGTCGTCATATCTGCAATCGGCACGAGCACGCCATTACTCGAAACACCAAATCGCTTGTTTTCCACGCCAAAAATCGTCGCGTCAAACTGAATTGGAAGGCTTTTTACGAGAATTTTGATTCCATTCGGCAAGAGTCGCTCGATACGAATCATCTCGGTATTTTTGAGATTTTCTTTGATATTTTTGGCAATTGTGTCCTCATTGAGCGTGAAAATACTTTTTCCATAAGCCACTTCCGCCGATCGCTGAACGATAGAAAGATCCACACCATCAGTCATTGGTTCGATAAGAACTTTGGTTGCGCTGATTTTAAAATATGGTGAAAAAGTCACGATATAAACGACCAGCATAATCAAAATCGCCCCGATAATCGCCATAAAATGTTTCAAATCACGATCACCGACGATTTTTTCCATCGATTTTTGAAAAAAAGTGGAATACGCGGGATTGAGATTTTTGCGTTTTTCTTTTCCCAAAAGGGTTTTTCGCATTCCGCGTTTTGCCACATAAACATCCTCTTCATCGCTTCGGAAGAGGTATTTTTGCTTTTTTTCTTGCTGTACTTGCTCGTGAAATGTATTTTTTCTTTTTTTGAAAAATTTTTGTTTTATTTTATTGAGAAAGTCCATATTGTTCGTCAAGTTCGCGAATAGTATCAAGAATATTTTTTTTCGGTTCTTGATTTTTGGCTACGCGAAAGCGAATTCGCGGCGTTTTTCTCAATCACAAATCTTTGGAAATTTTCGCGTGAATTGTCTTGGCAATCGGCGCCAGAAAATGTAATAATTCCTTATTGTCGCCCTGTCCAAAAACCATAAAATCCGCATATGATTTGTCCGCGGAAAGCACCACATCAACGAGCGCAATAATCCCATGGTCGTGTTCAAAATTGCGAGAATGATCGAGAATAATTTCGTTTGCAATGGCTCGCATCGCCTCTCGAAGTCGGTCAGTATGAATTGTCATAATGGTGCGAATTATATGAATTTTTCTGAAAATAGCAATGATTTTTTTGATTTTTGATTTCAGAAAATTATCCAAAAATAGAAAAATTTTCTCAAAAAATTCGATAACAAGACATTACAAAAAATCTGAATATTACGAGAAAAATCGCATATTGCTCGAGAACATCATATTTGAAAAAGTTTTTTGAGGCGGGAATTTTTTCGAGAAATTTTATATTTTTTGTTCGCAAAAAAGAAATAATCCCCGCAGAGAAAAATATTGATGCGACAACGATGTGCAATATCCAATTTCCTCAAAACAAAACATTTCCCAAAATGATGAGAAATCCTGTTCCGAAAGCAAAAAATGATATTCCATATCAGAAAAATCGAATAAAAGGAATTGTTATAAACATTTTTTAAGATCGTCTTTAAGGGGCGCTTCAAAAATATATTCTTTCCCAAAAAGTGTGAATTCGAGCCGATGCGCATGAAGCCACTGGCGATTGAGTCCAAATTTTTCGAGTGCTTCACGATTGGCTTTTTCATTTCCATAAATTTTGTCGCCCAAAATCGGAAAACCGATAGACGCGAGATGTACGCGAATCTGATGGGTTCGTCCAGTGAGCAAATCCACTTCCACGAGCGTGTATTTTTCGTGGAAAATCCCACGATTATAAAATTTGGTTTTCGCAAGTTTGGGATTCACTGGATCAATCGTTGACATTCGTTTTCGGTCGCGCGGATCACGCCCAATGAATGATTCAATATATCCTTCTTCATCTTTCAAAATCCCATTCACAAGCGCCAAATAAGTTTTTTTGATGGTTCGTTTTTCGATTTTCAGTTGCAGTGCATGCATGGCTTTATCATTTTTCGCAATGATGATAAGGCCGCTTGTGTCCTTGTCCAAGCGATGCACAATCCCTGGTCGCTCTACGCCATTGATGATGGATTTTTTCTCGATTTCGTCCGTGCGAATCCCAAGATTTTTAAAATGATACAAAAGCGCATTCACAAGCGTTCCCTTGCGTCCCTCCTCGCCCGGCGTTGGGTGCGTATTGATGCCCGCGTTTTTATTGATAATCGCAAAATCGTCATTTTCAAAAATAATATCAATATCGATATTTTCCGCCAAAAGTTCCATTTGTTCAATTTTCCACTCGATACGAATCTCATCACCGCGATAAATTTTTTTATTTTTGGTAAAATTTTCGCCATTGCAAAAAATTTTCCCTTCTTCAATCATTTTCTGCAAATAACTGCGAGATTTTTCAGGAAAAAGTGCCGACAAAAAAGTATCCACACGACGCGTCTCGCGCGGATCAGCCAGCACACAAAAAAGTGATGTTGAATAATTATTAGAACTACGCATAATGAGCGAATAATACGATGAGAATCGCGAAAATCGCAGGAAATCCTTGTTTGAAAAAAATGCTTTTTGATGAGCGAACAGCGCCAAAAATTGCCGCAATAATTACGCACGCAAGGAAAAATATTTGGACATTGAACGACCATTCTGCGTTAGTGATGAAAAACGACCAAACAAGTCCAGCCGCGAGAAATCCGTTATACAAGCCTTGATTGGCAGCGAGACCGCGCGTTTTTTCAAAAAGTTCATCTTCGAGCGCGCCACGAAAAATTTTCCGACCGAGCGTCGTCCAGGCAAACATTTCGATGTACAAAATATAAAAATGTTCCAGTGCTACCATGAGCACAAGAAGATTGGCAAAATTTTTCATAATTTTCAAAAATTTGTGGTAGTATATCGATTTTTTTCAAAATACAAAAATATTTTGCTTTTTCGTTTTTCTAGAATATAATGCCGACTTCTAAAAAATCATATGCTTTCCAAAATTTTCAAAAACTTCAAAACAAAGGGCATGGTTGGGCAAAGTTCGCGATTTTTGATTCAAAAAATGATTTCAAATATCGATTTTTCGCGCGATTTGACGATTGTGCAATACGGCAGCGGAAAGGCGGTTTTTGTAAAACAAATTTTGCGAAAAATGTCGCTAAATTCCAAATTGTATGTTTTTGAAATTGATGAAAAATGCAACAAATATGCGGAAAAAATTCACGATTCACGACTTGTATATATCAACGATTCTGCAGAAAAAATTTTTGATTATGTGACAGAAAAAGAGATTGATGCGGTGGTTTCGACACTTCCGTTCGCGAGTCTTCCCAAGGATTTGCTTGAACCGATTATTATGAATTCGCGCTCGATTTTAAAGGAAAATGGAATTTTTCTACAATATCAATATTTTCTCACGAACAAAAAAGCAATTGAAAAAATTTTTGGTGAAAAAATCAAGCTTTCGTTCGAACCCATCAATTTTCCACCCGCATTTATTTATAAACTCCAAAAATAAAATACCCCGATTGGGGTATTTTATAGCAATTTATTCTCGAATTCACGCATAAAAGAATATTCTGTATCTTCATGAGTATTTGACGAATTGGCTGTATAAAATCAAAATCATATGTTTTTGATTTGCTGAAAATTATCAGATGCAATGCTCGCAAGATATTTTTGGTATGACTCATTATCGCTTTCAAATGAGATTTTCCCCTTTTCTTCCAATTCAAGAAGTGTTTTTTCTTTCCAGGCATCAAAACCTCTTAGATGAGCTCATTTAACTTCAAACAGGCACTGATAAAAAAGTGTTTTTGAATCAAAATCATTGATAAATAGGACAAAATCTGGTGAAAATCTTTCCCCGTTTTCAAATGAATAAATTGAAAAATCAAGCTCATTTCTCACAAGAAAAATTTCTGAATTTTTATATTTTTCTTTTAGACGACCAATTTTTGATGCAATAAATTTTACAAACTTTTTCTCATCAGTTGTTCCATAATTTTCGTTGTGTGAATACCAATCTTCTTGACTCAAATCAAGTTGCAATTCAGGATTTTTATTTTGTATTTGTCCGTTTGCACGCTCATTGCCCTCGCCGACATATATCGTTTTTTGAACTTCAAAAATGCGGTTGATACTGTGCGGATAAAACTCTTGACTCCCAATCATTTTTGGAATGGCTGTATTGATGACTTTTTCGATTTCTGGTAAAATCCCATATAGCAAGATATTTACACGCTCTCGCGCCGAACAATCAGAAATTTTTTTATTGGAAAAATAATATTGAATCTCATATTTTTCAAGAAATTCTTCAATAAAATGATCAATACTCCTTAATTCGCGAATATGTTTTTTGAGATTTTCAAATCGAAAAAATTTGTTTTGATAATAATATAACGCCCATTTTACGAGCCAAATATTAAAGCCGTATTTTGCCGTTAAGCGTAACACATCAGCATTTTTGCTATCAATTTCTCTATTTTTCTGAGCATCAGACAATACGCGAATAATCATTTGATAATTGCGTATCTCCAAAGGACGATAAAATGCCTCCTGAATTTCATCATCACTTAAATTCTTGCTTCGTTCTTCGCGTCTATTCAAAAGAACAAAACCGCGTTTATATGTTTCTGATTCTTTAAAAATATTTTTTAGTCGAAGTTCGCGAAGGTTTTGCTCAGGCGCAATCACCCCTTCCATCATCAGAGATGTTCGCAGTTTTTCAAAAAAATTTTTCTGCTCGATGAAATGATAATAAAAAGTTTCAAGAATTGCAAGATGGCTCTCAGTATAGCTTGATGAACTGAATTTTCTCTTGAATGGATGATTTTCTTGTATTTTAAAGAGTCACATTTGCATCTCATCTTGTTCATTGGTATTTTCTGGAAGTGTAAACGGAAAATATCGGGCACCTCGTCCCACCAACTGTATATCTGAAGGTTGTACCTTTTTGTCGCCATTGAGATCAAAATGCACCAAATCATACAATGAAAGAACATCCCATCCCTCTTTGAGTGCTTGTACAATGAAAACCGCACGAATTTTAGAATTTTGATCATCCAAATTAGCAAGAGAATTGATGATATTATCTTTTTTATTTTTTGTAGAATTGGAATCAGCACTCGCCTTTTCAGAACTATTATAGATAATCATACATTCTGGTCGAAAAGCGTTTCGAATACGAATAATCAATTCTTGTTTTGATATTTGATAATTTTGAAAAAAGTCAAACATTCCATCAATCACTGTATAGTCAGGATTTTCAACAGTCTTGATGGTCATTTCTTCAAGATAGTTCAAATCATCAACGCTCAGATTTTCAATAATACGAATCACTTCCTCACGATCAATTTTTGATGATTCCTTTTTTGCAGACTTAAACAACACGAGAGGATTTGCCTTTTTGTGCAAAATTTTCTCAAAAACAATTTTTCTGTATTCAGAGAGAACCAATGCATTGATAATCATTCGCCGCTTTTGTGGATCAATGCCATCATGTCGCACTGTATCGTCAACCGACTGCGTAACGGGGCTGTGCAAGAATCCAATTTCCTTACAATAACCATCTTCTCGAAACTGCGCAAAATCGTATCTATAAAGAAGTTTGTCCTGATATTTCTCACGAATGGCTGACTGCTCATATTCTATCGTGGCACTGAACTCAAGCAAAATATTTTTTTCATTTGATTGGAGAATTTTTCAGATGGTTTGCTCCCAAGTTTTTTCATTTTCTATTTCTTTTGACTTTTTGGTATCAGCATTCAGGTGATGCGCCTCATCCGCCAAAAGGATAATTTTATTTTTTTCAAAATCCCTGAGTTCAATCGTATTTTCCTGCGGTTCATTGATTTTGCTTGAAAGCCCCTGAATCGTATCAAAAAATATTTCTATATTTTTGTTTCCCAGATTACCAGAAAAACTCGTAACTTTTTTGATAAAAACATTTTGTTCCACACCATTCTCATCAGGCAGAATAATTTTATTTTTGTTAAACAAATATTTTCAAAAATTTTTCGTTGTGAAACCCTTTTTCGCTTGATCCAAAATCTGCACACTCGATACAAAAAAGATAAATTTTTTGTATCATTTGGTATAGAGATGCAAGATACAGCAGGCCATCACAAGCGTCTTTCCCGTTCCTGTCGCCATATTGAACAGAAGTTGCCGACATTTTTCAAGATCATTATTTTCAAAAAAGAAAATAAATGTCTTCACGGCTATTTCCTGATACGGACGTAATGTTTTATCTTCTGCAAGATTTTTTGTAATGTATTCTGGGAGTGGTTTTTCCAAAAAATTTTGCAAATCAGGATTTTTCTTTAATTTTTCAGAAAGAAAATTTTGCAAAATCTCCGCAACACTCGATTTATTATTTTTCGCCATAGAATTTTGCAGTTAAGGATTTATCAAGTTCAGAAATCGTATGCACCGTCTCATCATAATTACCTTCATTGAGATAAATATGATTCATATCCAGTACTCCTTTCAGCCTTTCTTTTTGTTCCACGAGTGTCAGCTGGGCATACTTTTTCCCATTTTCAGATTCTTCATTTTCAAAATCATCAGGATCAAAGAAAAATTTGAGAAATGCAGAACGCTTCATATCGTTGTAGATTTTTTTCAGCGTTTCCTTACTAGTGGCTTTTTCTATCTCATCCAGAAAATATCCATTAAAAGTTTTCAGCTCAAAATATACAAAATCTCCCCCGCCATGCCAGTTCACATGTTTCGAAATCCCACCTTGCTCGCCTGCAATCACCTTTTTGAGGCGCTCTTTGGCAATGGTATCAATATAGTCCATCTGCTCCACGCCGATCCAACGACGCCCCATCTTGTGCGCAACCGCTGCTGTCGTACCAGAACCGAGGTGATAGTCAAGGACGATGTCTCAGGGGTTGGTGGCGCTCATAATAATTCTCTCAAGAAGTATTTCAGGTTTTTTTCAGTTCTTTAATACTACTCATCATTCTTGTGCAACTCATCCGGTTGTTGTAATATTATGCCAAATATCTCAAATAAAAGTTTCTAGTTTTTCTTTTGCAAATAATAATTCAATTCTTGCCGTTTCAGTATTTTTATTAAAATCTGTTCGGATTATTTTTATTTCCCCAGTAGGATTTTTTATAGCAACAATTTGCTGTGTAAAATTTTTTCGAAACGCAATTTCTCGTAAAGATGTATTTGGTTTTGAAGCAAAGATACGATAAGAGTTTTGTTTTTTCCATTCCTCCTCCTCTTTTTTATTAATACCAAATTCTTTTATAAAATCAGATAATGAGGTAAGTGAAAAATCTTTCAGAAATAAATTTAATTCATCAAAAGAATCTTGTTCTATTAACTTTTTAACGCGCTCAAAATCATTTAAGGTAAAATTTCTTAAGATTAAATTATATTCATTGTCCCATTTTTGCTTTTCTTGTTTTGGAATATTTAATATATTCTTATTTTTATCTTTAGCGAATAGTAATATATATTCTTTAGTCTTTGGGAATTTTAATCATTTAATCGCATGATTTATTTTATTTCATGATAAATTACTCATTTCTGGAATTATGCAATTCACAAAATTTTCTCGCCCAAAAATTTCATCCATCAATACTTTTAGATACGCCTGTTCATTGTCATCACACTGCACAAAAATTACCCCATCATCTCTAAGGAGTTCTCGTGCGGCTTCCAGCCGATTTTTCATAAATGTCAGCCAACTCGCGTGGTTGAATCGGTCAAAATAGCTGAAACCGTCATTGCCCGTATTATATGGCGGATCGATATATATGAGTTTCACTTTTCCCGCAAGTCGTTTCTCAAGCGAGTGAAGCGCCACAAGGTTGTTGCCTTTTATCAGGAGATTTTGTTTGAGTTCTCCATTTTCATCCCAAAATTCTATGTCATCAGGATTTTCGATATTTTTCTCTAAGACACTATCTTGCCCCCCCCCCCGCATTTCCGGAGATATATTTGAAATTTGTTAACGCCTTTGGTGCAAAGAGCGTAGCAATATCCATCTCATCGCGTGTTTGATGCAAGAAATATTCTTTCTCGCGTTTGGCATCTTCTTTTGTCATTCCTGCTTCCAGTACACAATCCTTGTACGGAAAAGACAAGACAACATCGTCAGATTCATTGAGAAAGAGTCCGATTTTGTTCGGATAGTCGGTATAATTATTTTTGTATGACATAGAAATTATTTACAAAATCTGTAGTATTGTATGAAATCTTATCAAAATAGCAATTGAAAAAATAATTTTGGTAAACAAAATGAAATAGATTTTTATTAAATTGACACCAAAAAACACCCCAGAGGAGTGTTGGTTTTTCTTGAGAATTATCCAAGAAGTGGACGAGAGTAATCAAAGAGTTCTTCTGATTTGAAAAAGCGAGCCAATTCTTTTGCGGCTGTTTCTTCAGAGTCTGAAGAGTGGATGATGTTGTTGTCGATATTTTTTGCAAAATCACCACGGATGGTTCCAGGTCCAGCTTCCGCAGGGTTTGTCGCACCACAAAGCATACGAACACCCTTGATAACTTCAGTTCCTTCGAGCGCAAGTGCTACGATAGGAGAAGAAGTCATATAAGACTTAATATTCGGGAAAAATGGCTTATCCATAAGGAAATCGTAGTGTTCATTTACGAGTTCTTCTGACATTTGCATCATTTTGAGGCCAATTACTTTGTAGCCTTTCTGTTCAAAGCGAGTCAAAATCTGACCAATAAGTGATTTCTGCACAGCGTCTGGCTTGAGAAGAATAAGAGTTTTCTGCATATGAAAAATTAAAAAGTGCCTTTATTATACGAAAATTTCTGGAAAATCAAGATTTTTTTATTTTTCATGACCTTTCATATATTGATCCACAAATCGCATAATCATTTCCTTTTTTTCCTGATTTTCTCGGCGTTTCCCTACGAATTTTACCAAAATCGCGGCATATTTGTCTTCATGAAAATAAAAATCCAATTTGTATTTGTGGCCAGTGTAACTGATAAAATTTCCCACATTATTCGTCGTTTTGGCAACAAAATTGTTTTTGAGAAAAATTCGCAATTCGTCCAAAAATTCTGAAAAAGTCACGCGAAATTTATCTGGATTGTACGGGATTTCGATCTGATCCTGGAAAATACTTTCTGGACGCAATTCCTCTTTGGCAACAACATCCGAGAGAAATTTGTGACTCGGAACGATGAAGAGTTCGCCCGTATTTTCGCCACGATCATTTTTCCCCATAATCCCCACAGAAAGCATTCGAATAAAAATAATTTGCCCCTGAACGCCACCAACGCGAACCGTAAGCCCAATCGGATAGCTCGGCGTCACGAAAAAAAATGCCAAAATCGAGAGAATATAGTCCTTAAACGCCATCACGAAGGCACCGACCGCAACCGAGAAAAACCCAAGTCCAACCGTTGTATTGATGACAAAAAGCGCAAAAATACAAAGCATCGTACTAATGACACGGACGAAATCGAGAATCTGATTTTTCTGATAATATTGCAGATAAAATTCATCATTTTCTTGATTATCCGATTCGCCATACTGATCGAGAATAATTTTTTTATTTTTCGTCTTAAAATATCGCGCCGAAAGTTCGATGGCGAGACCAAGACCAATGATAGCGAGCGAAGCCTGATGACGCACTACAAAATCGAGCGCGTAACTCAAAAAAATTTCAAAAAATCCCATAGCTTATTTCCAATAAGTGTTATTTTCAAAAATAATTGGTGGCGAGTTTTTCTGATTCCATTCGGTATCATATTTCGCCATGAGATAATTTTTTATATCATTTTTTTTCGAAAATTTGAGCGCCTGATATGGTTCTTCAAACGACAATTTTTCGATGAACAAATATTCACCATTCGTGAGTGGAACAGCAATTCCTGTATGTCCGAGCAAAAGTTCGCTCTCCGTCGGACTGAAAACATCGTGGAAAAACACAGAAATAAGTGATGCTTTGAGGCTTTCATTGTTTGCAAATTCAATCCCCTTTTCTTTCCAAAGTTCCAAAATTTTTGCCGCGTGCTCATCAGGATTGGAAGAATCCGTTGTTTGAATCACCGAATAAAAAGTTTTAAATTTTTCAATTTCCGCATCAGAAAGCGATTTTTCTGCTTGATGAGCGATCGAATCCAGATCCGTAAAAAGTGCCGAATCATTGGGATTTTCTGTATTTTTCACACGAATGAAATCTCCGAAAAAATCAAACGCCGTCAATCGACAATTATTCCCTGGAAAAATTGGGGAATTTTTTCGCCAGTTTTCAGAAATTTTGGCACTATCATAGTGAATTTCCGAAATATTTTTCACGCTCTGAAATCCGTTTTTCACGAGCAAATCTGTTCCGACCGCCGCATTGTATTCACGAACTTTTTTTAAAAAAATTTCTATCGATTTCTCAGAAATTCCGGCATCCAGAAGGGCTTTTTTCACGAATTCTTGGCTTTCTGAATCGCTCAAATTCGAGTACGAAAATTCACCGACACTCCAATTTTTCTGCGAATTTTTTTGTGAGATATTTTCAGGATTTTGAGAATTTTCATGATTGATATTTTGCGAATTTTGACAACTCGATAAAAGCAAAATCAGAAAAATCGAAAGAAAAATTTTTGGCATATTTTTAAAAAAATAAATCATACTAAAATAGTTTAATCACAATTTAATTTTTGTAAAATTTTTTTAAAAAAAGAAAGAAACCTCTTGAATAAGAAGCTTCTTTGAAAAATTAATCCCTTCTATCGTCCCAATTGATTGTATCTATATACTCATCCATGGTTTGTTCGCCAATTATAGGTATATTAGATAAATCGCTAAATTTACGATCCAATTCATCGATACAATTCGCACACATGAGAGATCCACCAAAGGGCGAATCACCAGAAATAGAAGGATCCGTCAAATGAAATAACGGATTACGTTCACTGGGTTTAAAAAATTCTTTACCGCAATGCGAGCAACTTCCGCTCTCAACTTGACTCAAACAACGATTGAAAGCATCAACACGCTCAACAGCGTTCACATTATTTCCTTACAAAAAATTTTTACAGAAAATCACAATTGTTAATATAAATAAAAAATTATATTTTTGTCAAATTCTATTTTTTCAGAATATTTACAAAAGTTTCTGATGGAATCGATACTTTCCCGAATTGTTTCATTTTTTTCTTTCCTTCTTTTTGTTTTTCGAGCAACTTTCGCTTTCGCGTGATATCGCCTCCATAGAGCTTCGCTGTCACATCTTTTCTCAATGCAGAAATATTTTCACGCGCGATAATATCGTTCCCAATCGCCGCCTGAATCGCAATCGCAAATTGCGCCTTTGGAATCGATTCTTTGAGTTTCTCGCAGATTTTCCCGCCAATATGGCGCCCACGAGATCGGTGCACGAGCATGGAAAAAGCGTCCACATTTTCGCCCGCAACCTTGATGTCGAGCTTGACAATATCATCAATTTTGTATGCAAATGGCTCATAATGAAGGCTTGCGTATCCGGAAGAAAGACTCTTGAGATCATCATAAAAATCTCCCACAAGTTCCGACATCGGGATTTCATAATGCAAAATCACGCGATCAGAATCCAGATATGTTTGATTTTTAAAAATTCCACGCCGCTCCTGTGCCAACTGCATTAGATTTCCGATATAAGCATTCGGCGTGATCATCTCAACACGCGCAATCGGCTCCTCAATATGAATATATGTTCCAGGTTTTGGTAATTCTTCTGGATTGGAAATATTAAGATATGTACAGATTTTTCCTTCAAACTCAATCGTTTCTGGATGTAATCGTGGAAATTCTGCACTTTTGTCACCAGGAATGAGTACTTTGTATGTTACTTGCGGGCTCGTAATAATCACATCCATCGCGTGTTCACGCCAAAGTCGTTCTTTCACAATATCCAAATGCAAAAGCCCCAAAAAACCCGCACGAAAGCCGTACCCAAGCGCTGGCGACGCCTCATGTTCCACGACCAATGAGGAATCATTGAGTTGTAATTTTTCAATCGCGTCTTTCATTTTTGGATATTCATCAGTTTCTACTGGATAAATTCCTGCAAAAATATACGGAGTAATTGATTTGAAGCCCTGAATGGCGTGTTTATTCTCTGGATTTCCAGCAAAAATAGTGTCACCCACGCGGGCATCTTGCAATGATTTGAGTCCTGTCACGATGTATCCAATTTCCCCTTCATACAAAACGCCTGTTGGGAAATATTTTGGCTTAAAGCAACCTACTTCAAGCGCTTCAATTTTGGCGCCTGTATTGATAAATTCGAGCTTACTTCCTTTTTTGATTTCTCCAGAAAAGAGCTTTACATAGACTACAACTCCCTTATACATATCGTACTGAGAATCAAAAATTAATGCCTTCACACTTTCTGTGTCATTTTCAGCTGTTTCATGTGGAAGAATTTCAGAATTTTTGGAAAGTTTTCGCGGCTCAGGAATTCGCTCTACGATAGCATCCAAAACTGTTTCGACATTAAGACCAGTTTTCGCAGAAACCGCGAGAATATCTTCTTTTTTGCAGCCCAGGAGTGAAATAATTTCTTCAGAAACCTTGTCTACATCAGCGCTTGGCAAGTCAATTTTATTCAAAACTGGAATAATTTCGAGCTCGTTTTCAATCGCCAAATATACATTGGAAAGCGTCTGCGCCTCAATTCCCTGCGTCGCATCCACGACGAGCACGGCGCCCTCTACGGACGCAAGCGAACGCGAAACCTCGTACTGAAAATCTACATGCCCGGGAGTATCAATGAGATTGAGTTCCGTCCCCTTCCAATCCATGCGAACCGGTGTCAATTTGATCGTAATCCCACGTTCACGTTCCAAGTCCATAGAATCAAGCTTCTGCTCTTCCATTTCGCGTTTTTCCACTGTTCCAGAAATTTCCATCAGACGATCCGCCAACGTAGATTTTCCGTGATCGATATGTGCAATAATACAAAAATTTCGAATAGATTTTGGTTTCATTTGATGAGAATTTTAAAAAATTTTCCCGATTATATGGGAAAAAATGTTTTTTTCAAGCAAATTTTACTATGACGAAAATAGAATCGAAATAATAAAAAATGTTAAAAAAACTTTGACTTCTAAAAATTTTTCTTATAATATAGTTATCTAGATATACAATAAAAGTATGAGTACTTACAAATAAAATTTGTTTTATTAATTTTTCCTATGAAAAAGATTATTGCCATCATTTTATTATTTGTAAGTTTTTCTACAAATATTGTTTCTGCGAATATTGATATCGATTCAATGAATATTGAAGACATAAAAAAGCAGCAAGAAGAGTTAAAATATGATTTATATTCTTGAAAAATTATAAACCAGGAAGAGATTATTCCACACTAGACAAGCTTGCTGATTTCGAGGTCATGTTAGCTAAGCTAGAAGGAAGAATTATTTCACTGTCAACAAATTCACCCACAGCACGCTGATTTATTAGTAGAAATAATTTAAGCATTTGAGACATTATCGTTCTAAAACCCAAGGAGCCAAGAAAATTTGCATCTTTCTTTTCGGCAGGTTGGCAACATGCGTGAATGTATATATGAAATAATAACGTTATTGAAGCACTTTGACCAGGAAAATTGTCAAAATACACAGATTTAAATACATTTTTAACACGATATGAAATGGAGGCAGTAATGGTAGTGCGTTTTTCACAAGTAACACACAACTCAAAATACATCCCTTCATTTGTGCAAAAATATTTATTAAACAAACCATATCCAGAAATTGGATTACTACCTTTTCTTAAAGAAAGTATGCGTCAATTTTATTGTACTTCACTTATATGGAGAACATATAAAAATTTATATTGAATAAATCTTGATCATTGGCTTGTGCCTGACGCTATTTGAGACGTTATCTATCCAGCAGAAATGCTACTTCATAATGATTCACAAAAACTGTTACTTTATTAAAATGTTAAAAGAGCTTTTAAAATTACTTTTGTTAGGTTTTTGAGTGTTTATTGTTTTCTGTATTTTATGGTTCTCTCCCATTTGGTACGATCTTATAAAAGACTGGCACCGCACACATATCTGCGAAGTGGATACTGATTGTTTTGAAACCAATGTCACGCCAAATATGTGCACCAATGAAAGCTGAATAAACTATTATTCCAATACCAAAGGTGATGAAAAAATAATAAAAAATTTTCATTCATGTCAATGTTCAAATTATCTTGTGACCAATATTTGCACCAAAAAATAAAAAATTTTTCAAAAACAAACAAAATATTTTTAAAAAATCGAATTTTTCGCGAATTTTTTCTTAATGCGAAAAATTGCAATAATGAATTTTTGAAAAAAATTAACAAAAAAACTCCTTATGAAGGAGTTTTTTCAGAATGCGTATTGGAATAGATTGACCAAATCACCGTCGCCACGAGCGTGAACCCAATGAACGCAAGTGAATACATAATATCAAAATGATACCATGGCCCGATAATCATTTTGAGGCCGATAAACGAGAGAATAATCGCGAGGCCATAATGCAATTTGGAGAACAGATTGAGAGAATTGGCGAGCAAGAAATACAATGAACGAAGTCCAAGAACTGCGAAAATATTGGAAGTATAGAGAATGAATGGATCGTGCGGCGCGATCGAGAAAATCGCTGGAATCGAGTCGATTGCAAAAACTATATCCATCAATTCAATGATAATCAACGCCACAAATAGTGGTGTCGCCATTCTGATTCCATTCTGAATCGTGAAAAATTTGTCGCCGTCAAAATCTTTGGAAACTTTGAAAAATTTGTTCACCAAGCGATATCCGAAGCTGTGGGAAATATCAGGCTTTTCCTCTTTTTCCTCACCCCAGGACTTAATACCCGAATACAAAAGGAAAATTCCAAATCCAAGCATAATCGGATTGAGTGGTCCGTGCTGAGCTGGAAGCGAAAAAACATGTTGTGGAATTTGTGTTAATTCGATAATTCCAACACCCGCAAAAATAAAAATCGCGCGGAAAATAATCGCTCCAAGTACACCATAGAACAAAACTTCGTGTTGATATTTTTTTGGAATTTTAAAAAAACCAAAAACCAAAATAAATACAAACAAATTATCGACAGAAAGCGCTTTTTCTACCCAATATGCTGCCTGAAATTTCGCAAAATCTTGCGGCCCATGAATTGCCCAAATAAGCCCAGAAAACGCCATTGCAAGCGAAATCCAAATAATCGAGGTAATGAGCGCTTCGCGATTGGAAATTTCATGTGCTTTTTTATTGAAGACACCCAAATCCATCGCAAGCATAATGAGAATCAGCACTGCAAAGCCAATTACAAGCCAAATCGGATATCAAAATAATTCCATAAGAGAAAATCAAAAATTTTTAAAGTCATTGTATTATACGGATTTTTGGCGAGTTGCAAGAAAAAAATAAAAATCAGAATTATTCTGATTTTTGAGAATTTTTATCTTCTTGAGCAATATCGTCCGCAATCATAGCATTCACGGGTTGATTAAAAATCAATAAAATTGCGATCACGATATATCCAATTCCTGAAAAAATAATGAGATTCATTACTCAGCCCACCAGTGCCATCAGATTATTGGCGCACAAGAGTCCGATAATTGAGGGAATAGTGGCAAGTCCCATATAGAGCGACAACACGCGCCCAAGCTTTTCTTGTGGGATTTTTTCTTGTATGAGTGCCATTGATGCCGATTGCGTGATAGACATCACCACTCCAATAATTACCATAATAATCGCAAATGGCCAGAAAAAATTCTCTGGAAGTAATCCTGAAATAATAAAAAATGAACCAAAAAAAGCATACGACCACATTTCGATTTTGGCTTTGTGCGTTTTAAAATTTCTGATATATAAAATCATACTTCCTGCAATCATCCCTATGGCAAAGGCAATATTGGAAACAGTAATTTCAAATTCGCCACCATGAAAATGTGTCTTAATCACGAACGAAAGCAAAATAATAACTGGCATGACAAAAAAAGATGACAACACGCCATAGACAAAAAGCCAAAAAATTCCACGATTTTCACGAAGCGCACGCCATCAATCTACCATTTCGATCAGAACTTGCTTCACGCCATTTTGCGATTTTTGTTTTTCTTCTTTTGGAAATTTTACAAAAAACAAAAAAGAAATCGCGATCGCCGCACCGAGAACATCCAAGAATAAAATTTGACTGATTGGCAATAAAACGAGCAGTGCACCACCAAGGGCTGGCCCAGCAATACTTGAAACCCCTTGAATCATCTGATTTACACTCGCAATGCGCATGAGTTCGCTCTGTGGCGCCAAAAGTGGCATAGAAGCCTGCATTGATGGTCCATGAAACGCACTCGCCATTGAACGAAGTGCCATCAAAATATAAATAGCCATCAATTGATCTCCTCCTTGCATCAGAAAAATCGCCATGATAATTGTGAAAACTGACACCAGACCATCAGAAATCATCATTGTCCATTTTTTATTCCAACGATCGACATACACGCCCGCAAAAGGCGAGAGAATGGCGCTCGGAAAAAGCCATGCAAGCGCTGAGGTCAAAAGCACTTCTGCTGATTGATATTCGAGCGTCAGCCAAGTCGTGAGCGCAAAAGAGACTGCTCAGCTACTAATAATAGAAAAGGCTTGCCCCGTCCAGATGAGATAAAATTTTTTCTTCCAATCCTGAGAGATTTTTTCGGTTGATTGATTCATAATTTTTTATTAAAAAAAATTTATTTTGTGGATATTTTAAGAAAAATTCCCAGAACGGGAATTTTAGAGATCAAGATTCATTACATTTTTGGCACGAGACTGAATAAAATGCTTTCGTGGAGCCACTTCTTCACCCATCAGCATTTTGAAAATTTCATCAGCACGCTCAGCATCTTCGATTTTTACTTGGAACATTTTTCGAGTTTCTGGGTCAAGTGTCGTCTCCCAGAGCTGTTCAGCATTCATTTCTCCAAGCCCTTTATAACGTTGAATTCCGTCTGTCACAATTCCATGTTCCGCAATCAAAGCATCTTTCTGAGCGTCATTGTAGGCGTACCAAGTACTTTTTCCGCGAGAGAGCTTATAGAGTGGAGGATTCGCAATATAAATATGTCCGCGTTCTACCAATTCTTTGAAATATCGGAAGAAAAAAGTGAGCAAAAGCGTGCGAATATGCGCCCCATCCACATCAGCATCAGTCATAATTACAATACGATTGTAGCGCAATTTTGAATAATCAAAACTTTCTCCAACGCCCGTTCCAAGCGCCATAATCAATCCTTTGATTTCAGCATTGGCAAATGCTTTGTCGAGGCGAGCCTGTTCGGTATTGAGAATTTTACCACGAAGTGAAAAAATCGCCTGAAATTTTCGGTCACGACCAGTCTTGGCCGTACCACCGGCAGAATCCCCCTCCACAAGGTATAACTCTGTTTTTGTGTTATCGCGACTTGAACAATCTGCGAGCTTTCCGGGAAGTCCCGCACCTTCGAGAACGCCTTTTCGGATGATGGTATCACGAGCATTGCGAGCTGCCGCACGAGCACGAGCCGCCAAAAGACATTTTTCAATCATTGCTTTGGCAGTGCGAGGATTTTCTTGCAAAAAATCATAAAAAGCCTCACCCATCACACGATCCGTAATTCCCTTTGCTTCAGGTGTTCCAAGCTTTCCTTTGGTTTGCCCTTCAAACTGCGGTTCTGGAACTTTGACAGAAATAATCGCCGTAAGTCCTTCGATCATATCTTCCGAAGTGAGATTCTGATCTTTTTCTTTGAGAATTTCTTGTTCGCGGGCGTATTTGTTCATCGTGCGCGTAAGTGCCGTTCGGAAGCCAACCACATGCGTTCCGCCCTCTGGCGTGATGACATTGTTTACGAAAGAAATCAATTTTTCTGTGTAGTCATCTTTTTTGTATTGAAGTGCGATTTCTACGGCCACATTGTCAATTTGCTTGTCAACGTAAAAAACGTCATCCGTGATAACCTCAGAAGTACGATTGAGATAATGAACATATGATTCAATACCCCCCTCGAAGAAAAATCGATATTTGGTATCTTCAAATTCATTCACCAGAGTGATGGTGATCCCTTTGGTCAAGTAAGCCTGTTGACGAAGACGAACTTTGATGGTGTCGTAATTGAAGGCAACAGTAGTAAACATTGTCGCATCTGGCCAGAACCGAACAATTGTTCCATGTTTATCAGTTGTCTCGCCCGTTGGAGCTACTTGTCCATCAGGCACGCCTGTTTGGTATGATTGTGTGAAAATTTTGCCATCCTTATGCACCCAAACCTGCATTTTGGTTGAAAGTGCATTTACCACAGAAGCACCCACACCATGAAGCCCACCAGAAACCTTATATCCTGATTCATCTCCACCGAATTTTCCACCCGCATGAAGCACTGTCATTACTGTTTCTAGTGCTGATTTTCCAGTTTTTGGATGAATATCGACAGGAATTCCGCGCCCATCATCTTCCACAGAAACAGAACCATCCGCGTGCATCGTCACAATAATATGGCTCGCGTGCCCAGCCATTGCTTCATCAATCGAGTTGTCGACAATTTCCCAAACAAGATGATGCAAACCGCGTTCATCCGTCGAACCAATATACATTCCAGGTCGTTTTCGCACGGGCTCAAGCCCTTCCAAAACCTGAATATTACTTGAATTATACGTCATAAAAAATTTTTATTTCCGCACAATAATATGAAAATTTCTCGAAAAGTAAAGCGATTTTTTCGGATTTCGCGTACCACAATTTTTTGAAATTTTAAAAAATTAGAAAATAAAAAACCCTCCCACGGAAGATTTTAAATTTTTGACATATAAATGAGCGCGTCAGAATTGGAAATTTCGACATTTTTTCATTCTGGGAAAAAAGCGAGCAGAAAATTTTTGATGAGATCTGGATCAATCTCGGGGTTGAGCGGAATATCGAGCACAGTCGAAATTCGCTTTTTGGGGATAAATCGCAAGAAAACGGGCGAACCACCAGCCTCTACCATTTGAAAAGTTACAAAATCATCCCACAAATAATTATTTTCACCGACTTTGAGGCCTTTTTCGGAAATTTCAATTTCTGTAATGGGCGACGAATTATTTTCAATCAACAAAAAAGTTCCCGCAAAAAGAATTACCACCACTGAGAGGACATAAAGTTGCGTAACGATACCAAAAAGAAACAACGAACCAATCACGATCATCGCGATAATATACCACATCGGTCCGCGATTTTTTTTGTTTGAAAGTACCCAGGAAAACATATTATATAGCAATATTAAGAAGGTCAATAATTCGCGCTACCACGAACCACGCAGAAATAGAAATCACAAAACCAACACCCGAAGCAATCATTCCTTTTTTGGATTTTTCTACACCTGTACTATCACCAGTAATCCCTGAATTAAGCTGCATTTGTACCGCATAAAAAATCAACATAAAAATCGAAATTGTGCCCGCAACAGCGATGATAACTTCTGTTACCGTCGCAATTACGACAGGAATCGAGTCAATATTGACATTTCCGGCGCGCAAATCGCCATCGTTGATTCCAAGAATAGATTCTTGAGTATTATTGATCGTGGCTGCGGTTTCAGATTGCGCAAAGGCTGATTTGGAGGCGAAAATTGACAAAAATGCCAACGCGCTATAAAAATATTTTTTCATAAGAAAGAATTTGAATTTTTAGTATTATAATTGATTTTCTCAAAAAATACAAACTTTTTGCGGTTTTTCTTTTTCTTTTTTTGTTTCCAAAAAATACAGAAAATTTTCAAAAAAAATTTGAAAAAATCGTTTTTTTTCTTATTATACAAGGGATTTTTGAAAAATTCTAGCAGAAAATTTTTTCAATTTTGGCAGAATTGGCTTCAAATTTTTATTTTCTAAAAAATTCTCATGAAAACTCCACTTTCTTGGATTTCTGTGTATACTCCACTAGAATCTATTTTAAAGGAAAAAAGCATTACAGAACTCGCGCATTTGTATTCGATTCACACGGCAGAAATTGATGATATTTTGACGCACGATTTGGATAAAATCGTGATTGGTAAGGTGCTTTCGTGTGAAAAACATCCTGATTCGAAAAAACTTTCGATTGTGAGAGTATTTTTAGGTGAAAAACTCGGAGAAGAGACGATTTTGACAGGCGCAGAAAATATTGTCAATGCCAAATATGTTCCTGTTGCGACGGTTGGCGCGGTTTTGGGCGAAGATTTTGTGATTAGTGAGCGAAAAATGGCGGGAATGATTTCTCGTGGGATGATTTGTGGTGACAACGAAATTGGGCTTGTGAGCGAGGTTGCTGACGGAATTATGATTCTGGAAGAAATCTGGGATGAAAAATTTTTGGAAACAATGGTTGGAAAGTCAGTTTTTGATCTTTCGATTGATTTTCCTGGAATTGGCGGCAAAATTGTACAAATTCCGCTTCGTGATACGACTTTTGAAATTGATAACAAATTTATTACCAACCGTCCAGATTTATTTTCTGTGACCGGAAATGCGCGCGAATGGGCGACAATTTTTGATGAAAATTTTACCAATCCACTTCCACTCGAAGCGACACCAACACAACTTTCAAACAAAATGCTTGATGTCGCAATAGAATCGGACAAATGTCTTGCTTATACACTTCTTGAAACGGATAATCTCACGGCAGAAAAATCTCCACTCGCGATTCGGATGATGATGGAACGCGCGGGACTTAATCCAAAACTTGACCTCGTGGATATCACGAATATGATTTTGACCGAATATGGTCAGCCGATGCACGCCTTTGATGCTGATAAAATCGTTGGAAAAATTTCTGTTCGTATGGCGAAAAATGGCGAAAAAATCGAAGCACTCAATGATGAAACATACGAATTAACTGATAAAGATTTGATAATTGCTGACGAAAGTGGTCCCATTGCAATCGCTGGAGTGATTGGTGGGAAAAATTCTGCAGTTTCTGAGGCAACTACTCGCGTTTTCTGGGAATCTGCGACTTTTGACGCAACGAGTGTTCGACTCACAGCTCAGCGTCACTCTATTCGTACAGACGCCTCAACTCGTTACGAAAAATCGCTTGATCCAACGCTCGCACTCAAGCCATTTCCTCGCGTACTTGAATATCTTGAATTTCTTGGTAAAAATCCTGAAATCAAAGGACAATTTTCTGGAATCAATACCGATTCTGTGCGAGAAATTGATATTCTCGTGCCTTTTGCGCTTGTAGAACAAAAATCTGGTATCAAAATTCCTCAAGAAAAAATTTTCCATATTTTACAAAAGCTCGGTTTTGTGATTTCGGATATCACAGAAGAAAATTTTTCTGTTCATGTTCCGTCTTGGCGCGCAAGTAAGGATATCAATATTCCTGAAGATATTGTGGAAGAAATTTTGCGCATTTATGGATATGAAAATATTCCAGCCATAGCGCTTTCTGGCGATTTTTCCATTCAGGCCAAAAATTTTGAAATTTCGCTTACCAATCGCATTTTGAATTTTTTCTCAGCACGCGGTTGGAATGAAGTTTATAATTATTCGTTCACAAATTTGGGGCTTGAAAAAAAGATTTTATCAGAAAATCACGATCAGCTTATTGCGATTCAGAACACATATACTGAGGATTTCACGCATATGCGCACGAGCCTCGCACCGCGACTTTTCATCAATATTGCAGAAAACCTTCGCCATCAAGACAATCTCAAGTTTTTTGAAATTGGGAAAATTTATGCCAAAAGTCTCGAACGCGATAGCAAAATTGAAAAACTGCTGGCTGGTCAAGAAAATTTACCTTTCCCAGAACGAACAAAAATTGCGGGCTCAACAACTTCCGAAACGATCGCGTCGCTTCGAAATTTGCTTGATGCGCTCTTTGTAGAACTTTTTGGATTTATTCCAGCGGTTTCACAAGGCGCTTCTCTCGCTCCATTTTTGCACCCAGGCGTTTGCGGTGAATATTCTCACGATGGAATTTTGCTCGCAAAATTTGGAAAAATTCATCCGCAAGTTGTGGAAAATTTTGAAATTCCTGACTCAACGATTTATTTTGAAATTGATTTTGAAGCCATTTTTCAACTTGAAAAAAATACTGAAAAGCATCTCAAACCAATTTCTGTATACCAACCGATTACACGCGAACTCAATTTCTTACTTCCAAAACATACAGAAATTGGCTCTGTAGCACACAAAATCGAGGCCGTACATCCATGGATTTCTCGCGTGGTAGTGGACGATATTTTTGAAGACGCGAAAAAAATTGGTGAAAATATGCGCAGCGTGAATTTTTCTTTCGTGGTACAAAGCCCAGATTCAACGATTTCTGATGAAGAAGCTAAAAATATTCAAGAATCAATCATCCAGACAATTGCTGACGCGGGTTATAAACTTCGCGGAATGTAAAAATTTCAAATATAAAATCCTACAATTTGTAGGATTTTATTTGAGTGATAAAAGATTCATTTCTGTAATTTCTGGAATATCAAATTTGAGACGCTGCTCCAATCGTTCAAAAATATAATAGTCGTCATTTTCCGTTTCGAGCGTGAAAATATCTTTCACAAGTCCGCCACCCATCGGTTCAATTTTAAAGTCCAGCACATTAATATTGAAATTGTAAAAATGTTCGGTAAGGCGCATCAAGATACCACGCTTGTCCTTGAAAATCACTTCCATCACAATCGTAATTTTATCTTTTTCCGGTGGCTGATTGGCCCATTGCGCCGGGATTCGACGATCCAAAGCGATTTTTTCAACATTCGGACAATCAAGCGCGTGAATCGTCACTGTTCCCTGTCCAATTGCACCAATAATTTTTTTGGTTTCAGGCGTTGGATGACAACATTGTGCGATTTTGTGAGGAATATTTTTCTCTTTTCCAATCAGGATTTCCGTAGAATTTTCTGAAAAATTTTCGGGTTTTTTTTCAGTTTTTTCCTTTTTTTCAGGCGTTTCAGAAATTTTTTCGCCCAACACTTCCGAAATTATCTGATCGCTGATGACTTTTAGAACGCTCGATGGCTTACGAGAGAGGTTTCCAATTTGCACAAGAATATCTTCTTTTTGCTTGGTGTCGAGCACTGCACCGTCCACATTTTTGAGAATGGAAAGCTCTTTATCAAGACCTTTTCCATAATTTTTTTCCAAATATGCATTGAGAATGTCGCGCCCTTTAGTGATGAAAAACTCGCGTTCCTCACGATTGATATATTGGCGAATATACTCGCGCGCCTTGCTCGTCGCCACGAACGAAAGCCAAATCGGTTTTGGTTTATTATTTTTGTCGCGAACAATACTGATACTTTCGCCATTATGAAGCTGATAATCAAGCGGAACAACTTTTCCGTTCACTTTTGCGACAGCAATCGTATTTCCGATATCTGAGTGAATATGATACGCAAAATCCACTGGCGTCGCACCACGCGGAAGCGTGATAATATCACCTTTTGGTGTAAACACAAAAATCTGATCCGCAAAAACATTCACCGACATATCGCTCATGAATTCGCCACCATCTTTTCCATCATCGAGAATATCTTTAATCGTTTCTACCCAATAACTATCCTTCGACATTCACGATTTTCCGGTTTCTGAATAGGTAAAGTGCGCCGCCACACCATGTTCCGCATGTTCGTGCATTGCCTCGGTTCGAATCTGAATCTCTGTCGGCTGCGAACGAAGCTCTGGAAAAAGTCCCACCACCGTCGTATGGAGCGACTGATAGCCATTTTCTTTTGGAAGCGCGATATAATCCTTAAAGCGCTTTGGCATCGGAATAAACGCATTATGCAAAATCCCCAAAATCTCGTAACAATGACGAATGTTGTCCGTGATAATTCGCACCGCAAAAAGATCATACAAATCATGAACATCGTTGTATTCGATAGATTTTCGAGAAATTTTTTTAAAAATCGAATACGGCGATTTAACGCGATAACTAATATTTTTTACGCCAACATTATTTCCCAAAATATTTTGAATCATTTCCTGTGTTTTGGAAAGGAAAAAATCCTGCTCTTTTTCAAGCTTGGCAAGTTCGTTCGTGATATATTTGTATTCTTTTGGATGCAAAATTTTAAAACACTCGGTTTCAAGTTCTTCTTTGAATCGGAAAATACCGAGACGATCGGCAATCGGCGCATAAATGTTGATCGTTTCGAGTGCGATTCGTTCGCGTTTTTCAGGCTTCGGATGAAAATGCAGCGTACGCATATTGTGCAAGCGGTCCGCCAATTTGACAATAATCACACGCAAATCATCGGTCATCGCAAGCAACATTTTTCGAAGGCTTTCAATACTTCGTTCCTCGCCTTGATATCGAATCGTGGAAAGTTTGGAAACACCCTGACAAATCTTGGCGACATCATCACCAAATTTTTCGCGAATATCATCTTCTGTTCGTTCTGTATCTTCAATTACATCATGCAAAATACACGCCTGAATCGAGATCAAATCAGGCTTCAAAATCGTCAAAATCTTGGACGCTTCGAGTGGATGTGTGATGTACGGCTCACCACTTTTTCGAATTTGCGTTCCATGAGCCTCGCGCGCAAAAATATATGTCTCCCAAATAATTTTTTCCACTTCTTCGGGAGTTTGTGTTTTGATATAGCTTTGCGCGATTTTGATGAGTTCGTGCGCAAGAATGTCCGCCTGCGTGTAGTCCAATTTTTCTATTTCCATAATGCAAAATTTATAGTACGATTTTATCGAAAAATACTCAAAAAATCAAATTTTTTTGTGTTTTTATTCAGAAAATTTGATGACAAATCAGAAATATATTCTACAATTTTATAATTTTACAAATTCATAATACTTCATATAATAAAATAAATTTTTATCTCTCATCCTGCAAAATTGAGCTATGTTTTGCAGGGAAATTTTTTATAAATAATTTTTTATGTTTACACTTGTTTCTCTTTTTCTTGCACTATTTTTCTCTGGCTATAATGTGGATATTCCTACTCCACACACGCCCACAACTTTCGAAGATCAAATTCTACAGAACCCAGAACTTCTGATGGAAGCATGACCAAAATTTATAACACCTGGTGGATTTCCTATTTCAAGAATTTTTTATGTAGATGCTCATGGTGATAGAATTACAAAATTTGAAAATATTCATACAGGAGCAACAGCACATATTTTATTGAATGGAAAGTGTCCATTTTGAAAGAAAGAAACAATTATATTTAGTAGTACATCATGTAGTAAGGATGGTTGTATCTTTCCACCATTTTTTGGCTACTCATTTCAAAAAATTTCAGATACTCTCTTTGGAACTATATCGGACACAATTTATGAATATGAAATCAATGACGAATTCCAAAAATATTATCTTAAAAAAATTGAGGAAAATCCGAATACTCCTATTGGCGAGTCAATGGATATAGATATCCCAAAACATCCAGGATGGAAAGTTTCTGATAATGTTCTACAACACCCGACAAATGGAATTATCCCAGTACTTTTTTCTGGGGACAATTCTTGTGACCGTCTAACACTTCCACCCCAATTTCAACAATTTGAAGACTAATCATCCTTTGTGTTTATCGCCTTCCGGCGGTTTTTTATTTTCCAACAAACAAAAAATCCTCATTTTCATGAAGATTTTTAAAGAATTATAATGGCTCCCCGAACTGGATTCGAACCAGTGACCTACCGGTTAACAGCCGGTTGCTCTACCGCTGAGCTATCGAGGAATATATATAGAGCGGTATCTCTTGTAGAAGACGCCGCTATATTATGAAAAAATTTTGGAAAGTCAAATGAAATTTACTTGATTTTGCGAAAAAAGAATTATAATGAAAGAAATAATTTTTATTATGTGGCTTGATTTTTTGCTTTCGCTTGGATTTTTCTTTCAGAAACCGCCAGAATTGCCGTCGCATCAGCACGACGCGGTAGAAAAAATTTCTATGCCGACAATATATTTGGGAGGTGATATTATGCTATCGCGTTCGGTCGGCGCAATGACCAAAAAATACGGAACAAAGCACATTATTGACGGATACAATCCGTTTCATGACGCGGAGAAAAATTCGATTATTTTTCTCAATTTGGAATCGCCATTTTCTGAAAATGACCGCGACACGCACGAACGAACTTTTCTTTTTGCGTCCAATCCACGAAATGTTGAAGTGCTTTCATGGCTGACCGCAAACAAAGTTGGCATTATTTCTCTCGCGAATAATCATATCGCGAACGCCGAAATGGAATGATTTCAAACCACGATTGACACACTTGATAAAGCGAAAATTTTGCACACAGGCCTTTCCAAATGAGAACGCAGAAAATTTATTTTTGTGCGCGTGCATGACAGGAAATATTGTTTTGGTGCGTATACGTATGATGGGCGAAAATATTTTGATAAAGCAAAAAATGAAACTTGGTACGTTAATTCGCTTGATGATGCGAAAAATGATATTTTCGCGATGAATGATATGCATTGTGATGAGAAAATTTTTTCACTGCATTGGGGGCGCGAGTACAAAGTCGAACCAACGGATTCTCAGGTTCAATTGGCGCATTTTCTCATAGACAACGGCGCGACGATGATTGTGGGCGGGCATTCACATATTTTCGGGAAAACGGAACAATATCACGGCCGACCGATTTTTTACTCGCTGGGGAATTTTATTTTTGATCAAGAATGGGGACGCGATGGTTGCGAGCCAGGGATGGATTGTATTTTTGATGAAAAATTACAGAAAAAAACCGTTCCGACATATCGTGGAACGGCAGCCAAAATCCCATTTCCATACGATCACATAGGGAAAATATGGCACTGGGATATTAAGGTTGGAAAAATGATTTGAGAAAAATAAAAAACTTCCGTGAGGAGGTTTTTTATTTTTCTTTTGGATAATATTTACCTACAAAATCCCAGATCTGTTCAAAAAAGAATTTTTCATCTTCTGATACTACTTCATCATAAATTAGCGTAAAATTATTATTTCGCAATGATTCTTTTTTAATAAAATCCGAAAATTCCTGATACCGTTTCAATTGTTGCTTATTATAATTGCAATATGAGGCAAGAGATTTTCATTCTTCTTCTAATTCCTCGCTTCTAAATAAATCGTCGTTAATAAACAATATAATCCGTGCACTCACATGAAAAAAATTTTCTCCCCTTAATTCCTCATTCTCTGGTTTATCTAAATAAATAATATTATTTTTCATTTTTTCTTTTTGTTCTAATAAAAAACTAAAATGATTACGAAATTTTTCTTCTTCCATAATTTTTCTTTCCTCATCCATAATTTCTTTTTGTTGACTCATTATTTCGGCACTATTTTTCAATTCTTGTCTCGTGAGCAAAAGTTCTTCTTTTTGAGTTTTATAGGTCCTATAGACCAGTACGGTTGCAATTACTCAAGTCACAGCTCCCAAAATATTAAAAGCATCACCAACTTTATCGATTTCGATATTTTGTGATAAAAGCCACAAACACAAACGAACAAGCCACCAACACAAAATACCAAATCAAAAACTTCATATAATTATCAAAAATACATTCAAAAACATTGAAGTTGTTTTATGATTTTTTGGAGAATTTTTATCTGTCATATTTTATATTTTTTAAAATCCTATTGGTTATAAGAATTTTTTCGAAAAAATCCCAAAAAGGGATTTTTAACCGCTACAACTCACGCAAGCTTCTTTACTCACATCACTCGAAAGCGAACGAACATAGTACACTGTCTTGATTCCCTGCTTCCAAGATTTCATATAGTATCCATAGAGTTGCGCTGGCGAAACCTTGGACGGGTCAATCATCCATTCGAAACTAATTGACTGATCCACCCATTTATAAATGACAGAAATCATATCGATCACATCATTCATGTCCATATTTACATATTCTTTGTAATACCAGAAATTCTCAGCATTGAGTTTTGGCGCAATGCGAACCGTCGGCGACGCAAGGTTGGTTTCGATGAAATATTTTTTGTAAATTGGCAAAAGTGCGGCTGTTGTTCCGACGATTCCCGCCGTTGAAGTATTCGGCGCTGGCGCAGTATGATATGAGAATCGCACGCCATTTTTTGCAATCGCGTCAAATACAACATTCCAGTCAAGACCAGCAACCTTTGATTCTGCAATAAAATCTTCTCGTTTGCGTCCGAGTAAAATGCCTTTGTCGTATTCAGAGCCTTTGTAGAGCGGATATGTTCCGCGTTCTGCCGCAAGTTCTGCCGATGCTTTGTATGTGTGGAAAGTATATTTTTCAAAAAGTTTGTCAGTAATTTCACGTGCCTCTGGGCTGTCATACGAGATTTTTCGTGTTGCCAAAAATTCTGAAAGCCCCAGATATCCGATACCAATCGAACGATAGCGCTCAGCGGTTCTTTCTGCCTCTTTAACAGGAAATCGATTGAGTGTGATGAGATTATCAAGCAATCGTGTCAAAACTGGGAAAATTCGTTCAATATCCTCGTCAGTATTTACTTTTGCGACATTGATAGACGAAAGCACACAAGTCACCAAATCACCTGCCTCATACGAAAGCACGACTTTATCACCATTTTCAATATATTCTTCCACAAATTGCGTTGTACTCGTGTTCTGACAAATTTCAGTACAAAGTTGTGTTGAATACACATTTCCTGCGTGTTTGTTCGGATTGAGGCGATTCACCGTATCACGGAAAAACACATACGGCATCCCTGTTTCCACTGTTGTTTTGAGAAATTGTTTGAACAAATCTTTGGCTTCAATGACTTTTTTGAGGGTCAATCTGTCGTCATTTTCAAGCTCTGTATAGAATTTTTCAAATTCTGTGTCAAAAGTATCTTCAAGGCGCTTTCCGTAGAGTACAAAAATTTCATGCGGATCAAAAAGCGTCCAATTTTCATTATTTTCTACGCGTTTCATGAACAAATCTGGCACCGAAATCGCTGGGAAAATATCGAAACTTTTGGAGCGAATATCACCCGTTTCGGTTTGTAGTTCAAGAAAATCATAAATATCGCGATGAAAAACGTCAAGCGTCACCGAAACCGCACCAAGACGCTGTCCGAGCTGATTCACAGCAATGGCCGTATCGTTGATAACCTTGATCCACGGCGCTACACCACCAGCCGCGCCCTTAATTCCACGAATCATCGATGCTTGCGAGCGAATATGTCCGAGGTACACGCCCACACCGCCGCCAAATTTGGAAATCTGCGCAATATTTTCAATCGCATGATAAATTCCACGCAAGTCATCAGAAACGTTGATTTTAAAACAACTTGCGAGCTGATGCCAGTTCGTTCGAGGATTGTTGAGTGCAGGTGTCGCGAGAGAAATTTTTTGTGAGCTCGTGTAATCATACACTTTGAAAGCAAAGTCGAGGCGATTTTCTTTTTTTTCTGGAATCGCATAAAAAAGTGCCACTGACATATAGAGTTCCTGTGGAAGTTCGCGAACGACTTTATTTGGATTGAGCAAATATCGCTTCGAGAGCGACAAAACTGTTGTGTATCCGTATGCTAAATCCTGATTTTTCCCATTTTTGGCGATATATTCGCCAGCTTGGCGGATTTCGTCTTCGGTATAATATTCCAAGAAATTTTTGTAATACAAGCCTTCTTCGAGGTATGTTTTGAAAAAATCCAAATAACTCTGGCCGGTATAGATTTCATCGAAAGAAATTCCACGATTTTTTCCTGCTTGTTTGTAGAGATCAAAAAGCGCAAATCGCCCAGCAACCTGCTCCCAGTGAGTATTTTCTACACTCACGAGGTCGATACAAGTCTTGATGAGGAGCTTCATAATATCCTTGGTTTTGATATCCTCAACGATATTTTTCTTGAATGCTTCCACCAATTCTTCGAACGCACAAAAATTTTCCAATCCTTGCACCGCAAAATTAAAAATTTTCTCAATTTTTGCGATATCAAAAAGCTCTTTTCGTCCATCAGTTTTTGTCACTTTGAGTTTATTTTTTTCAAATTCTGCCACGAGTTTGCGAGCGACACTTTCGCGTTCAGACTGACGTTCTTTTCGATACAAAATATAGTGTTTCGCCATATCAAATTTGTTGTGCTTTACGAGGTGTTTTTCGACGATATCCTGAACTTCTTCGACACCGACGAGGCAATTTTTTTCGGTAAATTCGCTGTCAATCTCGTCCACAATCGCATCCACCATCGTCGACACAAAATCCGTATCGGACTCACACACGCTCGCGGCGGCTTGTAAAATAGCGTTTTCAATGCGCTTGCGATCAAAAATTTCAAACTCGCCATTGCGCTTCTTAATCTGATACGGAGGCATACTCAAAAATTTAAAAAATAAATTTGAAAAAAGGAAATTTTCCCTATAATGAAGCAAAAATCCCTTATTGCAAAAATTTGAAAAAATCAAATATATTGTGCTGATAACTTTACTCAAAACACTAAATATTGTCAAAAGTTTTTTCAAAAATGTTAGGAAATCTCTTTTTGAAGCGGAGATTTTGGTGGCTTGATTTTGAAACAAAAATGTGTAAAAAATATTTTTAAAAAAATTTTATGTTCGAAAATCGCGAAAAAAATATGCAGAAATGAAAAACGAAAATTTTCAAGACAGGAATGGTTTTTGGAACGTTTGATTTGTTTCACGCAGGGCACGAATTTTATATTTGCGAAGCCAAAAAACACTGCGAAAATCTCGTTGTTGTCGTGGCGCGCGACGCTCGAGTTTTGTCAGGAAAATGATTTTTGCCGAATGAAAATGAGGATTTGCGACGAGAAAAAATCGCGAAATTTTTGGAAAAAAAATTTGGAGAAAATCCAGGAAATCACGCCATTATCGGTGACGAAAAAAATATTTTTGCGCCCATTGAGCAATTTTCGCCGGAAATTTTATTTTTTGGGTATGATCAAAAAGTTCCAGAAAAAATCTTGTCAGAAAAATTTCCAAATATTCAAACAATGCGAATAGGAAGCCATTTTCCAGAAAAATTTAAAAGCTCGATTTTGCGGAAAAATCTCGAAAAAAATCCAGAAAAATAAGTTTTGAAGAAATATTGACATTTTTTATTTTATTGTTATAAATATTTAAATTTATAACAATTTTATGGCAAACTCTCGTTTTTCTCAACTTCGAAATCTCGTTCGAAATCTCGCCACGAATCGTGATCAAATCACTCGTTCAACGAAAGACGCGAATCGCGATGAAATCACTCATTCAACGAAAGAATTGAACGAAGATTTTATGAGCAATATTCCGTCCGAAATCATCGAAGATTTGATTTTGCAATACATTGCGGACGAATATATTTCGATGCGTGATTTAGAACGAATCAATATTTTGGCGTATCGTGGCACCGGCACGATGAATGATCCAAGTGTTGGTATTCTGCAAAATCTTTTTTCAGTTTTGACGGAAAAAATTTTGTTGCCCGATTATATTGATGCAGACGATCTGGTTGATGTAGACAATCTAGAACGACTTTATAATGAAATTGCGGGAATTGTTGATCGCACTAAAACGCGCGCGCTCCAAACTTTTGGAACAAATCATGATAACAATTTTTTCACCGCACATTTACCAAGTGTTGACACAATTCGCACAGAATTTGAAAATTTTGGGCAAATGGAGGATCGCTACATTGATTTGGGTGGTGTTTTTGAGAGGATTAAAATAAGCAATTATCCAACGCTCGGAATGTATATTTATATGCCAGTGAAAATTGCGAGTGCATACGTTCTGCCATCAGGAAATAAGAAAAAAAGTAAAGATCCCGTGATTCCTCAAAAACAATTAAATTATGTTGTCAAATCTGTTATGGACTATTTTGGTGCGAGAACTAAGGATACAAAAAACAAAGCGGAATGCTACCAGATGACTGTCGGGCGCACGCATTTTCAAGTGACAATCAATCCTGAGGGAGTCATGATACAGGGGAATGCTTTTGGGAAACAAGAAGCTCTTTCAGAGATTCTGATAGAAACAGCGGAAGGAATCAGTGATTCTATGTCTGATCAGGATATTCTGGATCGTCTCAACGACGTGATGAAAGTGATTCAAAAAATGGCAAATCGCATCGCAGAAAAATCTGGATTTCCTCATAAGCATCGACATTATGTGATGGGTTGGGATTCTTTGTTACAGGATGAAATTGATTTTTTGATTGAAGATCCAGACGCGATGGAAGAAGATGGTGATGATTATTATGCCAGCGCGCGCGCTTCTCAACAGCAAGATTTTGCACAATTTGAAAATCTTCGCGTCAAAATGGATGAAAAAATTTCTCTCGGTGATGTTGGTGGAAATCCTCAAGCTAAAGAGGAAGCTGAAAAAATTATCAAATCTATCAAATTTTCAGAAATCATGAAATCTTGGGGTGCGAAGCCAACTTCTGGAATCGTGTTCGAATGACCAGCCGGAACGGGAAAAACTTTGCTTGCCAAAGCGGTTGCAAGCGAAGTTGATGCGGAGGTCTATAACGTCAAACTGACAGATATCGCGACAAGTGCGTATATCAACACGGGCTCGAACAATGTTCAGAAACTTTTTGAATTTATCGAGCAAAAAGCTCAAAACAATAAAAAAATTGTCGTGATTTTGGATGAACTGGATGCACTTTTTGGAAAACGCGACGAGATCAATGGATCACGCGAAGATACTAAAATCGTGAATGCTTTTTTGACAAAAATGTCTGGATTTGACACGATGGAAAATGTGATTTTTATTGGAACGACGAATCTTTTAGCAAATATTGATCCGGCAGTAATCCGTTCTGGGCGACTTACAACAAAAATTAAAGTAGATTTGCCAAATGCTGACGGTCTCAAGCAAATTTATCAAATTCATCTTGATAAACTCAAAAAAATTTCTCAAAAATTCTATAATGCGACAAAAAAACTGGATATTGATGCGATTGTTCAGCGATCAGACAAACTCTCTGGCGCGGATGTGGAAGAAGTTGTGCGAATTGTGGCGCAAACCAAGGCTATGGAAGAAATCAACGGAAATTACAACGAAGAAATCACAGAAAAATATTTTTTTGATGCAATTGAAAAAGTGAAAAATTCGAATCAGAAACACAACATGGGGTTTGTATAAAATCTCCTTTTTTGGGGATTTTTATTTTTTGAATTTAATTTTGCAATAAAATAAAAATAAAATTTGTATAGAGAATTTTTTCTAGATATTTTGCGATGATAATAATATTTTCATCACAACATATTGTGTTTTTCTATAAAAAAATTTTACAAACGAAAAAAAATAAATATAGTAACGACACTTTATTTCTTTTTCAAATTTCGAATATGTCAGAAAATCAGGATTTGCAACGAAATCTCATTTTTAATCCAGAAGGAAATGATGATGTCTCGGTTCGTACGATTATTAAGGGCTCAACGACGGGAATTTTTAATCTCAATGATGTGAAATATCCGTGGGCAAAAGCGATGTATCAGGTGATGATTGGAAATTTTTGGGTGCCAGAAAAAGTAAAAGGCCTCAAAGATGATGCGCGAGATTTTCATTCGGTTTTATCGCCAGAAGAACAGCGCGCTTATAAAGGGATTTTGTCGTTTTTGATTTTTTTGGATTCGATTCAGACGGTGAATTTGCCGAATTTTAGCGATTATGTGACATCACCCGAAGTGAATTTGATTTTGTCAATTCAGACCTATCAGGAAGCCATTCATTCACAAAGTTATGCTACGATTTTGGAAACTGTCGTAAACGCAGAAGAACGCGAAGAAATTTATTATTTTTGGCGCGATAATCCGATTTTGCTCGAACGAAACAAATATATTGGGCAAATTTATCAGGATTTTATCGATGATCCAAGTGATGAAAATTTTTTCCGAGGAATTGTCGCGAATTTCCTTTTGGAATCAATTTATTTCTACAATGGGTTTGCATTTTTTGACACGCTCGTGGATCATCAGAAAATGCCAGCAACTGGCCGAATGATTGCGTATATTCGCCGTGATGAGCTCACACATGTGACACTTTTTGCTAATATGATGCGCGAAATCAAAAAGGAATTTCCGTCAATTTATGATGAAAATCTCGTAAAAGAAATGATGAAAAAAGCTGTTGAACAGGAAATTGAATGGTCAAAACATATTCTCGGAAATAAAATTCCTGGAATCAACGAGCAAACGACAGAAGAATATACACATTGGCTTGCTAATGAGCGTCTCGCGATGATTGGGATTGCACCACTCTACCCTGATGCAATGAAAAATCCGTACAAACATTTGGAGCGCCTTCAGGATCCAAACGCGGACAAAGGAAATTTCTTTGAGACGACGGTTATCAACTATACTCAGAGTTCATCAATGGCTGGAAGTTGGGATTTTTAATCAAAATTTTTCAGAAAAACTCTAATTTTTGCAAAATTTTGCATTAAGAAATTTTTTGAGAAGTTTTCCCATTTAGAAAGGAAATATTATTACAAATATTTGCAATAGTGTAATTTTTTAAGATTTTATCAAATATGACTACTCTTGAACGTAATTTTCAGGAAGGAATTCCTCAACAATGAGAACTTTTTGATTTTGACGAAGCGCCTTACGGTACTATGCATGAAGGAATTCCTCAACAATGAGAACTTTCTGATACAGAAAAACGAGATTTTTTTGAAAATCAAAATATCAAAACAAGCGAAACAGTACAAAATATTTTGGAAAATAACGAACAAACTACTCTCAAGTCTATAGATTCCGTACAACAAGACACTCGTCAAAAAGTCAATTCGATTCGTTCTGGCGTGCAAGAATTCCCAATGGAAGAATTCCCAATGACGATTGATGAACGCCACATTACTTATTTGCATCGCGCCGAAAATATTGGCGAAAAAGAGGCTACTCTGACTTTTCGTTATAATAATAAAGAATTGCGTTTTTCGGTAACTTTTGAGCGAAAAACGTGTCATAATTTTCACGAAGGAAGTCACGAAGGAAGTCTATATACGCACGCAACAAATATCGAGCTCAAACGGCCAGAGAATTTTGACGGGCGGCATTTGGTGCGAAATGCTAAAAGTGGGCGCGGAGAATATTTTGATTTTAAGATTGCCGAAAAAATCGCCCAAGCAATTTTGAACGACCCACGATTCATATAATTTTTTCAAAATTTGCAAAAAACCGAAATTTACGATATAATCAGAAAAACTAATTTTTGATTATGGATTGGCTTGTAGGAATTATTATCGTTGTGACGGGCATTGCGATGCTTCGCTATCGATATCCGATTTACCATTTTACTGGCGAATGGGGCTGGGCGCAAAAATATCTCGGTTCTAATGGAACAGTTGTGGCTATCGCTTTGATTGGAGCATTTTTGATTTTTGTCGGAGTAGCTTTTCCGCTTGGCGCCTTTAAAAATACTCGAACAAATGTTCAAGTGCCACAGACCCAAAATACTTCGGAAAATCCTTCCAATCAGAATATTTTTTCCACAAATTCGAACAAATAAAAATCTTCTTTCGAGGATTTTTATTTTACAAAAAAATTTTTCTGCATACAATATCGAAAAAATTATGCTTTCAATTGTTTCCACACCCATCGGCAACCTCGAAGATATCACGCTCCGCGCGCTTCGTATTCTCAAAGAAGCGGATTTTATAGCGTGCGAAGATACTCGCGTCACTGGCCAACTTCTCAAATTTTACGAAATCGAAAATGGCGGCCGTCTTATGTCGTTTCATTCGCATTCTGGATTTTCAAAAATTGATAAAGTGATTGATTTGCTTCTCGAAGGCAAACATGTGGCGCTTGTCTCAGATGCTGGAACACCAGGAATCAGCGATCCAGGCTTTATTCTCATCAAAAAAGCAATCGAGGCCGGACTTGCTGTTGAACCAATTCCGGGGGCTTCTGCCGTACTTTCTGCGCTTGTGGCGAGCGGGTTTGATACACATCAATACACCTACCTTGGTTTTTTGCCAATTAAAAAAGGCCGCCAAACTATGCTCAAAAAATTACAAAATCGCGAATACACGACGATTGTATATGAATCTGTTCATCGCATCGAAAAAACCCTCTCCGAGTTTGAGGAATATTTTGGTAGCGAAACGCCTCTTGTGGTGGCACGCGAAATCACCAAAAAATTTGAGGAATTTACTCGCGGAACGATCAGTGAAGTTCGAAGTTTTTTCAAAGAAAATCCTGGAAAAATCAAATGAGAATTCGTGATTATTTTTTAAAAAATTCTAAAAATTTAATCTATTGCAAATTTTTGCAATAATTATTGGCTTATTGAAGGGAAAATATTATACGTTTGAAATAATTACTATTTTTTGCAATAAGAAAAAAATTGAAAATATAGTCAATTTTTAGTCAATGCGAATACAAAAATAAAAATAAAAATCCCAAAAATGGGATTTTTTAGTCAAACAATGTTTTATCTTCGTTAATTTCTTTTTTGAGTGTTCGTGCGCGTTCAAGGCCTGTTTCCACTTCACCTTCCTCGATTTGCAAATATTTTTCATCAATTTTATCAGGATATTTGTAAAGGGAAAGAATATACTTGATAGCATTGAGACGAGCTTGTTTTTTATCGTCGCTGTGAACAATAATCCACGGCGCATAACTCGAATGCGTGCGTGTGAAGTTATGATATTCTGCGAGCGTATATTTGTCCCACAATTGCTGAGAAAACTGATCCACGGGCGACAATTTATATTGTTTGAGTGGATTGGTTCGGCGTTCTTCAAATCGCTTGGCTTGCTCATATTTGCTCACCGAAAAATAAAATTTTACGATTTTTGTATTGGCGCCAACAAGCAATTTTTCAAAAGTAGGAACTTCATTCATAAAATGTTCATAGTCTCGCTTTCCCACGAAACCCATCACTGGCTCCACACCAGCACGATTGTACCATGAACGATCAAAAAACACTATTTCGCCAGCATTCGGCAAATGTGCAATATAGCGCTGAAAATACCACTGCCCACGCTCAATATCACTCGGCTTCTGAAGCGCCACCACGCGGTGTTGGCGAGGATTAAGCATTTCTGTAAAACGTTTGATTGTACCACCCTTCCCTGCTGCATCGCGCCCCTCGAAAATAATTAATAATTTTTTTCCAGTTTGTATCAGATATCGCTGTAGTTTTACTAATTCCAGTTGCAAACGCACCAGTTCTTCCTCGTACGAAATCGTATCTTTTTTCATCTTGACGAGGACATATTTCCCTTTTTCTTTGTCTGAAAGTTTTTCTGTTGGTTTATATTTGTTATGAACCTCGCGCACCACATCCACCAATTCGATTGGCTCCGCAATTTCCTGCTCCATAATCTCGATATCCTCGTTCATTTTATGAAGCAATTTTCGAAGTTTTGAAACTTTTTTAAGTTCCGTATCGCTAAATTTTCGCGCATTATTGTCCAAAATCGTGAGAATTCGGTTACGCAAAACTTTCAGATTATCAAGATCTCTATTGGCTTTGAGTTTTTTAAAATGTTTTTTCAGTGTATCATGAAACGCTTCCAGCGTCTCAGGACTCATTGTTACGATATTATTGAAAATATCGGTAATGTTAAACAGTTTCATAAGGAAAAATAAATATCCGTCACATTGTAGCAGAAAAATTCGCTATTTGCAAATAAAATCCAAAAATCGCGTTGCGCAACGAAAAATTTGTTTTCTCGTATAGATTGCAAAATAAAAATCCCTCACGGGAAAATTATTTTTATCGAAGATATTTTTGAACATTAGCATTATGCTCGGCATTTGTTTTTGCATAATGAATCACACCATCATTGTCGTGTAAATAATAATAATACGCAGAATTTTCCGGGTTGAGTGCTGCATTCCAAGCGCTCACAGAAATCGCAGAAATCGGTGTTGGCGGATATCCAAGCGTTTTTCGTGTGTTATAAATATTAGAATGATCATTAATAACACTCGCAATAAATGAAGGCGTACACTCTGAAAAAGTTTTCTGAAATCCATAACAAACGGTTGCATCAGCCCCCATCGCAATCCCTTCGCGAACGCGTTTTGCTAGAATTCCTGCCACGATTGGACGATTTTTCGCGTTTCGTTCTTCACGCTCAACAATTGAGGCTAAAATCAGTGTTTGATAGGCTTTTTCTTTATTGAGAGCGAGGTAATCCTCAGAAATTTTTGACTGAAATCCATTGAGCAATTTGCGAATAATTGCGTCCGCCGAAGAATTACGATAAATCCGATATGTGTCCGGCATTAAAAATCCTTCTAGACTCGTTGCGTTCGCCAAGAACTGGTAATCTGATCGATATTTTTCTAAATTTTCTTTCGCAGCCTTTGTAAAATCTCCCGCATTCAAAATTCCTTTTTCCGCAAAATACGCGTCAAAATCCCAAATATTCCAACCCGGCAAAAGCGTAATCGAAATTTCATTATCCTTTACAATTGTTTGTTTGAGGCCATTTTTGAGAAAATTTTCGAGTGTCATCGCCTCAGTCGTGCGATAATCCCCTGCCTTGATGGTTACATCGGGCGCAAAAAATTTCACATATAATCTGTAACGCCAGTCAGAAATTCCAAATTTTTGCGAATTATTGAGTGTTGCGACCGTTTCACCAGATGCTACCGTAAAATCGCCCGCCGGAATAGAAACATTTCCCGTTCCGCTTACAAAGAGGTAAAAACCTATAAACATCACAAAAATTCCAGCCAAAAGTCCAATAATCGGAAATTTTTTGGATTCGTTCGAAGTATTATTTTGGCGACGAGATTGAATTCGCCGAGAAGTAAAATTATCAGCCATATTAAAAAGGAAGATTAAGAGAGCCATCCGGTGAGGAGATACTAAAAGCCATATTTTTTATATTGCGAATTTTTGCATTAATATCAGAATCCCCATATTTATCAGAAAAATCTGGGAAGAAAAATACTGATAAAATATACAAAACTGCGAGAATAATTACTATTGAAAAAATTTGCAATAATATTTTAAGAATTTTGTTCGCCATTGATCAGGTCATTTACGGTAGTATTTTTGGAAAGAATATTCTCGATATTGAGAATTTCTTCCGATGAAATCGTAGGTTCTGGATTTTTGACAGATTTTTGCTTGGAGTCCAGAAATTTTTGCAACATTTCGCGTCATTGTGTTGTTTTGAGAAATTCTGGGCGCATTTCACCAAGTTGTGCAGACAAAATAGCCTTTGTCTGACAGGCAGGACAATGATAGGAAAGTTCGAGACTTTTTCCATCAGCTTTTTTAATAAAAATGCGATTCTCATGGGGTTTTTCGCCACAATGTTGGCAACGAAAAGTCGTCACGATGGAAGAAATAATTTCTTTGAGAAGAATATAATTCATAATTACAAATATTTTTTAACGCGCGCAAGCGTTTCATCTTTTCCGAGAATATACGCAATTTCGAACGCGCCCGGAGAAAATTGTTCGCCAGAAAGCGCTACACGAAGCGGCCATAAAACCTGACCGTTTTTCTTTTCGGCTTCCGCAATTTTTGGTAAAATCGTGTTTTTCATTGCATCCAAATCAACATAATCAAGCGTTTCCAAAATCGGAAAAATAAATTTCAAATTTTCGATAGCCTCAGCTTCAGTGGTAATTTTCATTTTTGGATTCACGAGCAAATCTTTGGCGATTTTTGGCTCAGAATAGAAAAAAGTTGTTAATTCTCGGAATTCGTCAAATCGTTTTAAACGAGTTTTGAGTTCGGAAAGAATTTTTTCGTTAAATTCGCGTGGAAATTTGGAAAAAGTATTTTCAAAAAATTCAGTTTCATATTTTTGTAAAAATTTTTCTAAGCGCGCATACAAATCATCGAGCGGAAGTTTTTTGATATATTCACCATTCATCCAGTCGAGTTTGATGGGATCAAGTACGGCACCAGCCTTGTGAATATCGGTGATTTCAAATTTTTGAATCATTTCGTCCATACTCATGATTTCTTCATCCTGTTTTGGATGCCAACCAAGCAACGACAAAAAATTTAAAAGTGCTTCAGGAAGGTATCCTTTGGCCATATACTGATCCACTGAAACATCACCCGTTCGTTTGGAAAGTTTTTTTCCGTCAGAGCCGAGAACATTCGGCAAATGCGCATAAAATGGCAATTCAATGCCAAGCGCACGAGCCGTCAAAACTTGTTTTGGAATGGAAGAAATCCACTCTTCCCCACGCATCACATGCGTAATTCCCATCAAATGATCATCAATCACGATGGCACCATGATAAGTTGGAAATCCGTCAGATTTGAGCAAAACCTGGTCATCTACTTCGGAAGTTTTGAATTCAATGCGCCCACGAATCAAGTCATTAAAAACAATTGTTTCTGCTTTTGGAACTTTGAGACGAATAGTGTATTTTTCACCATTTGCAATGCGTTCTTTGGCTTCTTCAAGCGGAATATGACGACAATGCCCATCATATCGTGGAGGCAATTTGAGCTCTTCCTGTTCTTTTTTGAGATCCGCCAGGCGCTCTGGTGTACAAAAACAATAATATGCTGAGCCCTCATCACACAATTTATGCAAACGCTCCTGATAAATCGGCAATCGTTCAGACTGACGATATGGACCAAAATCACCCCCATGACGCACACTTTCGTCTGGTGTTAACCCTAAAACATCGTGCAAATCCAGCATTGACTCAATCGCTCCTTCCACAAAACGCGTCTGGTCAGTATCTTCCACACGCACGATATATTTTCCGTGATTTTTGTGTGCCCAAAGATAGCAATAGAGCATTGTTCGAAGCCCACCAATATGAATATAGCCCGTCGGTGACGGTGCAAAACGCGTTCGTACAGTCATTTGAAAATTTTTCTGATAAAAAATATTGTGCAATAATAACGAAAAATTGATAAAATGCAATAGAAATTCCGGTTTTTCTTCTTTCAAAATCAAAAAAACGCTCGTAAAAATTTTCAAAAAATATTGACAATGCGAATTTTTGTATTAATATATCTCTGCGTTCATACGAAGGCTTGTAAAGATTTGTATGTTTTTTTAACAATGCTTTCGCAGACGAAAGCTTTTCGGAAAGGGAAGGAAGGAAGAATTTTGTCAAAACGAAAACTCACAAAAGAAAACATTGAGACAATAATCGCATTGGCACTGGTCATCGCGATTATGGCTGGCGCAATATTCTTGATAAAAAGTCATCAAAAACAAATAAATATAATCGATGCGGAAAACGAAAGAAGGCAACAAATAGAACAAAAACAAAAAGAGAGAAACCTCATTGAAAAAGCCAGGTCAATTGGAACAATCATTTGTTCAAAAGAAGATGGGGAAGTTTTTCTACAGCTCAGCAGCGAGGATAGTCTCAACACCTATTTTCGGGTCACTAAAAACGGGGTTCTGATGATTGATTATTTTGATCACGGAACTCCCAAGCATCTCGAAGAAAAAGGTGCAACGTGCGTTTCTTCTTTTGTCAAGCCACAGACTCCATAATTTTTCGATTTTTTTTCCAAAAAGTATACTCCTCATTTATGGGGAGTTTTTTATTTTTACAAATCATTTCAAAAAATTTTACAACAAAAATAAAATTCAAATCGTAAAAAATTTTGTGTAATTTTATTGACAATTATTGTTTTTATCATAAAATAATTTTCGGTTCACACGAAGTTTTGTGTGATTTGATGAACAACGCCTTCATTGTGAAGGCAAAAGGAGTTACTCATGGAAAATGTAATTCACTACAAAAATCCTTACACTCTTAAAAATGTTGTTAAAGTTGAAGCTGAGTTTCAACGGAAAAAATTTTTTGGAGAAAGCATCAAATTACGTTGCACTTTCGAAGATGGTGTAACGAGAATTCTGAAAATGGGAAGGGCAGAGATTTTGACGGCTATTCGGGATAATCCACCAAAGCAGCATTTTAGCCCCAAAAAAATAATGTGCCTACATTCAGCAGAAGTACGACATGATGACAATATTCATACTATAGAGATAATATGTCGTCTGAGAAATTGTGATGTCAAAGTCATTACGCTTGACGAGAATGTTTTTGATTTACTCGTTAAGTATTGTACAGCCATTTTTCCTTGGTTCTGAAACCAAAGCACTTCTCATGAGGTGCTTTTTTTAGAGAACTATTTATTTGACAAATTAAAAATTTATAATATAATTTTTTTGTGCTATTTTTGTAACAATTTTTGGAAAGGGAAAACTATGTCTAAAGCACAAATAGTCGTAGACACTTACGACGAAAATCGGGCAAAGAATGCAAGCTCTCAGGCTTGTTATGATGCAGCATTGAGGGCCGCGGAATACCAGGGTGGCATTGAAATCTGGAACAGCAATAATGGGCGGACCTCCGGTATTTCATCTGCTCCGAATCGGATTTTTGAATTCGATGATGGATCATCTGTCAGTGTGACATACGGAGGTGCTGTATCCTAACAGTAGAAGATTAGGATGATGAATCCTGAGTCTTCTCATACACCAAAGGAAGCATTTCTGCTTCCTTTTTTGTTTTTCAATTTTTATAATTTTTTAAATTTTTGTAAAAATAAAAACCCAATTTGGGAATTTATTTTGCGTCATGAAATGTGATATAGTGAGGAATTTTTCGTTTGTCGGCTTCACCTTTGTGTCCAGTTCCAAAAATAAAATTGTCATTGTACCAAAGACGGCTTGAACCACTCGAATCAAGTTGTGAAGTTGAAGCCTCTGTACAGCCATTTTTGAGAATTTCTCGTTCAATTTCAGTTTCTGTCATGTCCGTCGCCACAAAAGTCAAAATTTTTGATGAACGATTGTTAGCGTCTGGATTTTTGAGGCACATATATGTGCGCCCAATCGCGCGATCCGTGTAACTTTTGTTATTCATCGTAAAATTCACCATTGCGAAATTCCCTGTCGATCCATTGAGATTTTCCCAAGAATACGGAACAATTTCCGCAATCTGACCATTCACTCGCAAAATATTTTTGGAAGAAGAACGATTATCGGCGCCCGCTGTTCGAACTGTATCATTTTGTTTAAGTCCAAAAGACAATTCTGATGGCTGTGTTTTTGGATTAAAAAATTGTCCATTGATGAGACTAAATGGCTTTTCTGGGAGCGCAGAAAGCGTCTCGGTGATGGATTTTTTCTTGAATTGTGGTTCACCTGTTTCTTCGTTGTACGAAATCACTTCAAGTGACGAATCAAGGCTTGCTCCTTTTGAGAGGTCGATTTCCTGAACCCAAAGCATCGCTTCATTAGCACGAGAAATGGTAATTGCCTTTCCTTCGTGGATTTTTCGATAGGTGATTTCGAGAGGTTTTCCCTCTGAAATATTTGAAAAATTATTCACATTTTGAGAAGTGGCGCCAGAATTCGTGGAAGTGTCCGCTTGATGGGCTTGCTGATAAGCATTCGCCTCATTTTGCTGAATCACATCGAGAAGTGATGGTGGTGCGAGCAATTCTTGCGCATACAAATTTGGTGTTCCTAAAGCCAAAGTAGCCACTGCCGCGAAGGCAAAAATTTTTTTATTCATTTTTTCAAAAAGTTAAAATAATAGTCAATCAGTGCGGTTTGGTCGACTCTACGCGCATAGAGCCGCCGTGCAACGAAGCGATTTTGGAAACGAGCGAAAGCCCAATTCCCATACTCATTTCATCGCTATTTTGTGTTCGTCCAGTGTCTGATTTATAAAATTTTTCTGCGAGGAAAGGTAATTCTTCATCACTCACGCCCGTACCATCATCGGAAAAAGTCAAAACATTGAAAGTTTTTTGTGTTTTGAACGAACACTCGAGCGTCGCATTTTCTCAGGCGTATTTGCAAAAATTCGAAAAGATATTATGCAAAACCTGAACTAATTGCTCGCGATTCGCGAAAATGTAGGCATTTTCTGGAAAATTTTCCAGAATTTTTTGATGATTTTTTTGGTTTGTGGGTTGATATTGCAGAATAATTTCTTGTGCCATCGGTTTCAAAAAAACTTTCTGGCGGACAATTTCATCAGCATTTTGTGAAAGAAAATTTTCACCTTTCATGATATGCTCCGTGATTTCCACGAGGCGACGCATCTCTGATTGAAGCGTTAAAATCGTGCTTTTATCGAGTTCCATCACACCGTCATCAATCGCTTCGAGCAGGACGGAAATCGCGGTAATTGGCGTGCGAATCTCGTGCGACAAATCCGATAAAAATTGATTTCGAATTTTTTCTTGCTGGCCAAGCGAAGTAGAAAGTTCGTTCAGCGTCGTAATCAGTGGCAAAAATTCGTCATTTTTTTTGTAAAAAATTTTGGAAGTTTTCGTGACAGAAAAATTTTTCAGCGTATCAATAATCAGATGAATCGGCCGAAAAATCCGTCGCAACCAAAACATATACACCAAAATAATTATCATCATCCAAACAACATTCAGAATAAGAAAATTTTTGATAATCGCGAGCATAAATTTCCCGTCTGGCGCGTTGAGATTGATATCGAACGGATGCTGAAAAACTTTAAATAAAGCATTTCCAGTAGCCTTTTCCACAATATCATTGTATGCATAAATGTGAAACGAGTTGGGAGAATTTTGTCCAGAATTTTTCCCTTCAATCACATACAACTCAGGATTTTCCGAAAGACTTTTGAGTGATGATGAGAGGTTTGAGAGTTCAGATAGTGCTTTCTGATAATCAGCTTTCGTCTCGCCATCAAGCGAATTTATCGAAAAAAGCGCCTGCAATCATTCAGGATTGAGAGCGGTATTTGGCTGTAACTGATCTCGCGTCTCGGCAATATATGTTGGAAAATGCGTTTCAAAAGAAAATTTGAGCCCAACAACATTGAGAAGAAGCGTCAGCATCAGCACTACAACGATATTGAGAGGAATACTGATAGAAAGTTTCACGATTTTTAGTATACGAATTTTGAAAAATTTCCAAAATTTTTATTGTGATTTTTTCGTGAAGAGAAATTTTTTGTGAAGAAAATAAAAAATTCCCTTTCGGGAATTTTGAGAAAAATTATAAGTCTTCCGTGCCATAATATCCGTATTTGAGTGCATCATAGACACGAGATTTGTCTTCTGAAAAGCGGAAAACCTGAGACGCATCACCTTTAGTTGCGGTCGCCGTTACTTGATATTTTGGTAGAGTAAATGGCGAATCGGCAGTAACTTGCACGCCTGATAAATCAGCATTTTGATTATTGTAGACAATCAAATATGGAAAATCACGTTTGAGTTTGGTTTTTTGATCGCCAGTACCAAATTCTTCTTTACTTGAATCCAAAAAATCTTTCACACTTACATTTTCAATGCGATACACATACAAAAGTTCTTCTTTTTGATTCTCAGAAGCAGAATTGTAGGCAGTTTTTTTGGGATTAGAAGACTCGGCACAAGGCTCGTCAGAATCAAATTTTTCCACATTATCGCCAACTACATAACTACAAAGATAAGCTTTGAGTTCGATAGAACCCTTGGAATCGCGCGCGATTGCGCCACTTCCCTGCAACGCTACGCTCTGCTGGCCATTCATCGCTGTAATCGTCCACGAAGAATCCGCATTGAGGCCGCTCACAGCAAGTCCAGTAGAAGGCTTGGTTTCGTCTCATTTAAGCGGTTTGAGAGATTTGTTGGACAAAATTTCATCCGTTCCAGCAAAAAGTGGAATCACAAGAAATCCATTTTTTTCAATTTTTGTAGAATACGAGCCTGTCTGTGCCAGAATTTCATATTTCATTTCCATTCATGCCGAGCGTGGCATCGTCATTTTAAACATTTCCGTGTCCAAATCTTGAAGGGAAGAATCTACCGTATCCTCAAACCCATCCGCGTGATTACGGATTTTGAGCATTCCATATTCAAACATTCCTTCGGAAGACGCACTCGAAAGCACTTCATCATACGAAAGTCGCGAAAGTTTAAATTCTCGCATATACATCACAGCAAGCCCCGTCACCACAATCATCAAAATTGCGGTAATCCCGAGCGCCATGATGATGGAAAATCATCGATGTTTTGAAAATTTTCTCATAATTATTGAATTTTATAAGGTCGTTCAGAAAAAGTCGTCTGGACTTCCATTTTGGTAGCACGCACCAATGAAGGCGGCACGCCATCGCGACGCATCAATTCGAGCGTCATCTTGAGCGTCACTTTGTGCGTATTATGATCATCACCTGTGACAAAAAATCGTAAATCTGTGATTTTTACGCGCTTGCTTTTTTCATCACTTCGGAATGCGTCCACAAGGTTGTAATATTGGTCATTTTCTCGCAAATATAAGCCACAATGCACATCAATATCATTTTTATCAGCCTCGGTACAAGGCTCAAATCCCCCAGAATCCGTTTTTTTGCCGTATGCGTACCATTTTGCGATTTTATTTTCATCAGTTTTTCCAATTGGCAAAACCTCACTTCCAGAATTCTTATAATCTTCCAAAAATTTTTCTTTCCAAAGTCCCGCGTTATCAAATTTTTCTTCATCATTCAAAAAAATCCCTTCCGCGCGTACATCCTGAGACAATCGCTCCGTGATTTGGCGCGCCGTTTCAGAAATTTCGCGCGACAAAGCAAGCCGTCGAGAATTTTCTGAAACATGAAAATAGATCAAAATCGTCATCGCGCTCATAATCAGAAAAATCGTCATCGCAATGAGCAATTCAACGAGCGTAAAACCCGAACGAGAATGTCTGAAATTATTTTTTTTCATAAAATTTTAAAAATTGACTATCGTTGCCAGTCAGTAATTGCGGTTTTGGCATCGTATTCGCGATACACATTTCCATCGCGAACAATCACTCGCGCATCAAGAATAAATCCCTGTGGATTATCATTTTCGTCAACAATCGTCGTTGTTCCCGTCGCGCCACTTCCAAAATACATTGGAAAAATATTCGTATATGATGCAAAAATCGTTCCTGACTGCGTGCGATGCGTATCGCCATCACAGCGAATGTAGCGATTATAATCATCAAAACAAAGCTGCGATTCTTGGAATTTTTTCTCGATTTCATCACTTGAAAAATTGGCTTTTTTGATTTTGACAGGGCTTTCCAAAATAGAAAAATTGCCCGTCGAATCATTTCCAAATTTTGTCACATTTGTGCTAAAATCATTTTCTATCAAAAATGTTCCGCTGGAAAAATTTGTTTCCGCGCCATCATCGATTCTCGCAACATTCCACGCCGCGCCTTTGGCAAGATTCGCATCACGAACATTGCGAACGAGCTCGAGCTGTTCACGCAAAAGATTGGAAACAATCACTTCATTTCGCGAAATTCGTACACTTTTCATCGTCGATTCAAGAAGCAGGAAAATACTCGTAATCGCGATGGAAAAAATCGTCATTCCAACCAAAAGTTCAATGAGCGTAAAACCCGAACGAGAATGTCTGAAATTATTTTTTTTCATAAAAATAAAAATTTTTTATTGCAAATATGGTCGAAGCAAAATTTCTTTGGCTCGAGAGATTGCATTTTTGGCGTCAGAATAGCCGATAATAATTTTTTTCATTGGCTCAGAAATTTCGGAAAAATTCTGATCATAAAATTTCCCTGTGGCGCGCGGCGGCTGAATCACATAATAGATTTTTTCGTTCGCGCTTGGCGTGAAATTTCGCGTTGGCGTCCCATCCGTTCCATCCAGCGACAAAATCTCAATATCTTGTTCGAAAGAAATATCTTTATCAAAAATCGTTACGCTTGAATCAGAAATTTTAGAAAAATCCACTGGCTTGGCTTGGCCAACCTGATCAGGCTCACTCGCGTCAGAATCTGAAAAAGTTTCTGTTTTGTACCAATATTTTTTGATAAAATTTTTTCATTTTTCAAATTCGAGAATCACGCTCGCATGATTGGGCTCAGTTTCAGAAAATTCTTTTCCGTTACGAATCTGCTTGTGTGCGAGCACCCATTCTTGCGAAATCGTATCCACAGAATTGGAAAGTCGCGCGCGCTGCATATATTCGCCGTACGGCAGAAGCGCCATCCCCATCAGGATTCCAACAATCACGATAACAATCATCAACTCCACGAGCGTGAACGCCTTTTTTCGGGAATGTCGAAGAAAATTTTTCATAAAAATTAATTAATTCCTGCCGATTGTGTGATTTGCATCACAACCGAGAAAATCGCCAACGCGAACCACATCACGAAAACTCCGGCTCCAAGAAGCGCTACTGGCTCAATCAGTTTTACCATGGTAGCGAGCGCTGCGTCGAGTTCACGACGATATTGTTCAGAAATTTTGAAAGTCACCTGATGAACGGTCGAAGTTTTTTCAGCTGACTCAATGAGCTGAACGATATCTGGCGTAAAAATATACATATCTTTGTCGAGTTCTTGCATCGCTTCAGAAATTTTTCGTCCTGAAGAAACCGCATCAGCAATACGATGATACACTGACGCCATATACACATTTCCCGAACTCGCACCCGTCAATCGAAGCGCCTTTACGATACCAACTCCAGAAGATGAAAGCAAATGAAATGTCGCCATCACCTGTACGATGAGATAATTTTTGTACGCTTTTCCAGAAACAATATTATAAATCTTGAATCGGTCAAACCACATTTTTCCAGAATCGGTCATCACATAACCGCGGAAAATCAACGCCGCAGCAATAAAAACTCCCACGATAAGCGCAAAATTATTTCTGAAAAAATCACTCGTCGCCATCAAAGATTTGGTCGTCCAAGGAATTTCTGTCGCCATCTCAATAATCACGGGCATCAGCTGTGGAATCACATATACCATCACGATTACGAGCGCCAAAATCAAGAAAATCACAATTACCATCGGATACGTGAGCGCACCGACAACTTTGGATTTGAGTTCTTCGTTGCTGCGAAGTTCTTTGGCAATCGCATTAAAGGTATCCTTGAGCATACCGGTCTGCTCACCAGATTCGATAATCGCAATTTCTTTCTCAGAATAAAAATCTGGCAATTTTCGCATCGCGGTATTGAGTTGATCACCACTTTCAACGAAGAAAATTGTGTTTTCTACAGCATCGCGCAATTTCCCAGCAGGAAGACGGCTCGCAAACCCCTTAAAGGCCGCAAGAAGCGTCACACCACCATCCAAAAGATTGGCAATGGATTCGTAAAAAAGTACTTTATCTTTTGAGGAAACCCCTCTATTAAAAGAAAACATAAAATTTTTTTAAAAACTATGGGTAGTAATACAGCCCGAGAGTGACATCAACCGTTGTTTCAGTGGCTGCAGTTTGAGGATTTTGTGTATTGACTGGAAGTGAAATATCATTCAGTGTGAACGCAAATTTTGGATGAGAAGTCAAAAAATCCAAATATGCCGCGATAAGTTCTGGGGTTTTTGCTGAAATTTTGAGATTCACCGTTCCACGATAAATTCCGCTTGGTTCTTTGTTTCCCGCTTGTGCAACAACATCCGTTACAGAAACGCTCGGTGTTGTCTGACCAGAAACCGCACTCGCAACAGTAAATTTGTTATCCAAAAGCAAAACTTCAAAAATTTCGCTTGGCGTAAATTCGCGAGTAATTTTGGCAACATTTTTAGAAAGTTCAGAATTTTCATCCGCCAATTTAGCTGATTCCGCTTCCAATTTGGAAAGCTTGGATTGTTCTTCTGAAAGTGTTGTTTCAGTTGCGAGAAGTTCCATTTGGGCTTCACTATAAGCCGTAAATGCTGGGCGCGCCACGAGCACCGCGACCAAAATCGCAAGTCCCGTAATCATCGGCGCGTACACTCGATTTTTTTGGAGAGTAGAAATAGAATTGAAAGCCATAAAAAATTAGTTAGAAGTATTTTCAGAAGTTGGTTGCGCCGTCTGTGTTGGCACAATTTTGAAAGTTACCGTCGTCGTTCGTGTGGCACGATTTCCCGCAAGACTAAAAATCGGCTCGAGAGAAAAACTTCCTTGCTGACCAGAGCGCGCAAACTCTTTCATCATCGCGATGATTTTCTGAGCCGCGTCTTTGTCGTCATTCTGGGCAATCAGATTGGTCGTAATTTCATTATTTTTGATGGCAAAATTTTGGAAAGCGACCTGATATTTGCTCGCCACCGCGCGAAAGTCTGAAAGCAATTTGGAAAGATTCACGGACGGAGAAAGTTTGTTGCTCGCGATAATCGAGGCAACGATATTTTTCTTGTCGGCTTCGATGACAGAAATTTTGGATTTTATTGATGAAATTTCGTCATTTTTTCCAGAAATTTTCGATTGCGTCAAAGTAGAAAGTGCGAAAAATACGGCCGTAATAACAGCCACCACAACCAAGGCTACAAGCGAAAAATTGAATGCTTTGGCACTCTCTTTTTGTACGCCTTGTGTCGCCACTTGCGCGGCGTTGTCAGAAGTAAAATGTGAATTTTCTTGCATAAGTCAAAAATATTAGTAACATATGTATCATATCATAATTTTTTTGAAAATGCAAAAAAATGAACAGATTTTTGAAATTTCTGACGAAAAATCACTTGTAAATATTGTCCCAACACTCAAAAAATGAGACAAAATTTTTTTCTACGGAGATTTGGGTGCCGGAAAAACAACTTTTATTCGTGCGATTTTGCGGAAATTTTTTGATGACGAAAAAATCATCGTTCGCTCGCCGACGTACACATATTATCAAGAATATAGCGACGCGACGCACGGAAAAGTTTTTCATTTTGATTTGTATCGGCTCGATGATTTGGAAAATTTTTATTTGATTGGTGGCGATGAAATCGTGCAAAATAGCGAAAGTATCGCGCTCATTGAATGGCCAGAAATCCTTGGTGAAAGCGTCCAACCAACGAAAAAAATTTTCATTTCGTACGATGAAAATTCTGGAAAACGAATTTTTCGAATTGAAGAAATATCATAATTTTTTCAAAAAAAATTTGACTTTCCAAAATTTTTTCATAATATAGCGGCGTCTTCTACAAGAGATACCGCTCTATATATATTCCTCGATAGCTCAGCGGTAGAGCAACCGGCTGTTAACCGGTAGGTCACTGGTTCGAATCCAGTTCGGGGAGCCATTATAAATTATTTTACAAATCTTCATTAAAATGAGGATTTTTTGTTTATTGGAAATATTTTTTTGAGTAAATTTTTAAAATAAAAGAACCAATAAGGTTCTTTTTAATTTTTTATTCGCGAAGACAATTTTTAATCTTTTTTTTAGTATTCATCTTTTACATCTACAACACAAACCTCTTCTGAGGTATCTTTTAATTTTGTTGTTTTTCCTGTATTTCGAGACTAATAAATAAATGATTCATCAACTGTTTCAACCTCACATTCACTTGTGGTTCTCATCTCATAATCATTACATAGAGTACCTCCTTCTATGTTAGTTCTCATTTTAACAAATTGTTCTTCATTTGGGTATTGTCAAATATGCATTCTAGAATGTTCATCTCATAGTATCTTCCATTTTTCAAGATTTTCTTTCGTCTATTTAATATCTTGCAATTTTTCAGAATTTATACGATTATCAACAATTTTCCCAACTTCAGAAAAACCATTTTCCATCGTCCAAAGCAGGTCATCATAGTTAGATTTTAATTAATTCTTCTCAAGGTGAGCCAAGGAAATATTCATTATAGCTTGTTCATTCTCTTTCACATAGATATCAATCAAATATGTTTCTAACGATTCCTCATCAATTTCGTCAAGTAAAGCACATTCCATTGGTCATGCCTCCATAATAATATCAAAACCATTTCGTGAAAATTTCTTTGCATACAACGGTTTCGTAACTTTACAAGATCCTGGAAGCCCTGTATCAATGGGTGTAATATCATTCATAATAACACTCTTCTTCATGAGTTTCGCTTCCAGTCATCAATGCTTCTGTGTTTGAAGTATTCTCCGTTAGTGAATTATTATCTCAAAAGGAGTATGAAGTCAACGCAAGAAATACGCAGAGAAAAATAAACAATCGTTTCATGTAATGAAAAAATAAAAAAATAGTGATGTAAGACATTTACAAAAAAGTGAGAATTTGTCAAAAAAAAAAAAATGAGAAAATAAAGGGCAAATACCATAAAATTCCTTTTCAAAATTTCACCACACAAATAAAAATTCCCTTTCGGGAATTTTTATTATACCATGGATGTGCTGGCTGAAGTAATTTCAAGTGTAAATTCTTCTTCTGCTGGAGCATTTCCGTCATTTTCGTGTTCGAAAAATTCTCCCACATCGCGGTTGTTGTCGTAATATTCGAGCGTTGGGATGAGGCGCCCAATAATCACATTTTCTTTGAGTCCATCAAGATAATCCACCTGACGAGCCGTAGACGCATCAACAAGCACGCGAACCGTTTCTTGGAACGATGCTGCAGAAAGCCAAGAACCCGTGAAAAGTGAGATTTTGGTCAAACCGAGCAAAAGCTCGACCCCAATCGCCTCATTTTGTCCAGCTTTTGCAAGTTCACGATTTTCCTTTCGGAATCGAATAATATCCACCACATCACCAGGGAAGAAAGTAGAATCTCCCGCATTCGTCACACGAATTCGTGAGAACATCTGACGAACAATCAATTCAATATGCTTTGAATTCACCGTCTGACCCTGAGAAGAATAAATATCTTTAATATCTTTCACGATGTATTCTGATGTGCGATATCCTCCAGCAGTATCCATCAAATTCTGAAGATTGATATGACCTTCTGTCAATTTGGCACCAATTTTCACAACATCACCTTGCTGAACAATCACGCGGCGACCAGCTGGGATTTCAAAAGTTGCATGTTCTGGCGTCAAATCTTCGATTACAATCACATCATCAGACACACTGATTACGCGACCAGCATGCGTTGCCTGGATACGAGAGCGAGATCCTTTGAATTTCGCAAGAACCTGTTTCGCTTCGACTGTATCGCCCTTGGATACCACCGCCTGCATCATAGGGTCGATAGTATAGTATTCGCGAACGGCTTTTTCTGTTGCTTCGAGAACGATAGTTGTTGTCGAACCTTCCACTTCTACTGAAAGCACAGTTGCGTTGAACGGAGCAATTTCCGCTGCACCCTTTGGCGCACGTGCTTCGAAGAGTTCTTCCACACGAGTCAAGCCTGCCGTAATATCTCCTCCTGCCTGCGCCACACCACCTGAGTGGAATGTACGCATCGTAAGTTGAGTACCTGGTTCACCAATCGACTGTGCCGCGATGATACCAACTGGTGTACCAATTTTCACGAGCTGAGAAGTTGAGAGATCCATACCGTAACACTTCTGACAAACACCTTCTTCACATTCACAATTCAAAATTGATCGCACCACAACAATATTGGCTGATGATTTTGTGATTTTTTGAAGAATTGTTTTTGTGATAAGAATATCTTTTTCAACAATCACTTTTCCGTCAGCATCCACCACATCTTGTGCTGTCACTTTTCCGAAAATATTGTTATCAAAAGAATCTCTCTTGAGCGTTGTTTCATCATTGCGATCGTATGTTTCAAAATGAATCGTTCCACAATCTTTCTCACGAACTAAGACGTTTTGAGCTGCATCCACGAGACGACGAGTCAAGTAACCAGACTGCGCTGTTTTGAGGGCAGTATCGGCTTTACCTTTACGACCACCATGCGTCGCAATAAAGTATTCAAGAGATGAGAATCCTTCCTTCAGATTGGACTTGATCGGAAGCTCGATTGTTTTACCAGTTGGTGACACCACGAGCCCCTTCATACCACAAAGCTGTGTTACATTACCCCAGTTACCGCGGGCTCCAGAATCCACCAAGTTGAAAATTGGATTTGACGCATCAAAATTTTTCTTCGTTTCTTTTTCAATCTGAGTTTTCACTGCTGACCAAACCTGAATCGACTGCGCGTATCGTTCGTCTTCTGTCAAGAAGCCATTCCAGTACGCATTTTGAATCGTTCGGATTTTGGCTTCACCTTGTTCAATCAAACCTTCCATACCATCGTGATCGTATTTTTCTTCTGGAATATGCATATCGAAAATCGAAACCGTCAAACCAGAAAGTGTTGAATATTTGTACCCGGTTGCTTTAATCGCATTGGCAAGATGCGCCGTCGCCTCTCCACCAAGGATATCAAATGATTGAGAAAGAATTTTTTTCGCAACACCTTTTCCGACTGTTTCATTTACGAAACGAAGTTCTTCTGGAAGAATTTCGTTGAAAAGGAAACGACCATAAGTGGTGTCGAGTGTCTGAAGTTTTCCACCAACATCGACACGGATTTTTACTGGCGTATGAAGTGTAATCACGCCATTTTCATATGCAGCAATCGCGTCTTCTCCGCTCGCAAACGCGAATTTTGACTCACCTTCATCTTTTCGTGTCAAATAGTAACATCCGAGAATCATGTCCTGTGACGGAGTAATTACTGGTTCACCATTTGATGGGTTCAAAGTATTTTTTGAAGTCACCATCAGCGTTTCAGCTTCGCGTTGCGCTTCAATCGTGAGTGGCAAATGCACTGCCATCTGATCTCCGTCGAAATCGGCATTGAAGGCCGCACAACAAAGTGGATGCAAACGAATAGCCTTACCTTCGATCAAAACTGGACGGAACGCCTGGATACCAAGTCGGTGAAGTGTCGGAGCACGATTCAAAAGAACGTATTTTCCATCAATCACTTCATCGAGCATATCCCAAACTTCCTTGTTTCCATCTTCAATGATTTTTTCAGCACCTTTCACATTGAACGCATATTCTCGCTCAATCAATTTACCAATAACAAACGGCTTGAAAAGCGTCAACGCCATTTTTTTTGGAAGACCACACTGATTCATTTCGAGTTCTGGACCTACGACGATCACAGAACGACCAGAATAATCCACGCGTTTTCCGAGCAAATTCTGACGGAAACGACCTTGCTTACCCTTGAGAATATCAGAAAGTGATTTGAGTTTTTTCTTGGAAGCAGAAGTATAACCAGGACGATTTGAGCGAACATCTCCTGACAAAAGCGTGTCTACCGCTTCTTGGAGCATTCGTTTTTCATTTTTCAAAATCACTTCTGGCGCACCAAGTTCTGCGAGTTTTCGAAGACGATTATTTCGGTTGATAACACGGCGGTACAAATCGTTGAGATCTGATGATGCAAAGCGTCCACCATCAAGCTGAATCATCGGACGAAGATCTGGTGGCAAAATCTGAAGCGCGTGCAAAATGAAATTTTCTGGGCGCTGACCAGATCGGTAAAGATTTGTGGCAAGTTTGATTTTTTGAAGAATTTTTTTCTGGCGAGATTTTGGCGCTGTACGAAGATCAGCCGTTTCTCGCGCGATAAATTCTTTGAGATCAATTCGTTTCAAAAGCACTTCGAGATGTTCCGCACCCGTTCCACCCTTGAAAACTTGTGGGAATTTGTCGTACGCAAGGCGGTAATCAAGCTCCCCCATTACTTCACCTTCAGCCACTTGTTTGAGCAATTCTTTGAGTTTTGAATATTCTGCTTCGAGATCATCCAATTTTTTCATGTGGAGTGATTCGAGTTCATGAAATTCCTTTTTGGAAATTTCTTTTGATTCGAGCTTTATCGTCAAATCACTCATCAGAGTCTGACCTTCTTTTTGAAGTGTCACTTTTTGATTTTTGTAGGCATTTTCGAGCTCTTTCATCGTTTCTGCTCGCTTGTCTTCGAACACATCAGTGATGATGTATGATGCAAAATAAATCACCTGTTCGAGTTTTTTCACAGAAATATCAAGCATAAGCCCGATACGAGAAGGAACGGATTTGAGGTACCAAATGTGTGCTACTGGAGCAGCAAGTTCCACATGTCCTGTTCGCTGGCGACGAACCTGAGAAGTAGTCACTTCCACGCCACATCGTTCACAAACTACACCTTTGTAGCGGATTCGTTTGTATTTTCCACACGCACATTCAAAATTTTTGCGTGGTCCAAAAATCTGCTCACAGAAAAGCCCACCACGTTCTGGACGCTGCGTACGATAGTTGATTGTTTCGGAAATAAGCACCTCCCCGTACGAAAGTGCACGAACATCTTCATGAGAAGACATTCCAATACTGATCGCAGAAAGGTTATCAAGATTTTTTCCGGCAGCGATATCTTGTTTCCCTGCATGCTTGCTGATCTGCGAATAATCAGTAATTTTATCATTTAGAAAATTTTCTAAATCCTTTGTCATTGGGATCATAAAAGTTTTTTTGGTTAGAATTTATTTTCGCGGAAAATCCAGTGCCAGATTGGAGAGTTCGGTAAAATTTTGAAAAATTTTATTCTCTTGGCGTGCCACACTGGATTTCGCGTCGAGATGTAAATTCTTTTTTCACTCGGCAAAAATGGGAGCGAAAAATTGGGTATTTTTGTAAAATTATTTATCAGTTTCAGAATTTGTTTTTTTCTTTTGTATCTGTAAATAGCCACCGGCCACGAGCAAAATAAGCATTATCAAAATGAATCCGGAAATCTTATTACGATTTCGAGTAGCTTGAAACCCCCGTTACCACAGTCATACAATCAAAATGAATCCGGCAATCTTATTACGATTTCGAGTAGCTTCTTTGTCATAACCATTTGATGCGACATCTTGTTCTGAAATAGATGTTTCAGAAAGTTGCCCTGATTGAGTATTTTTTGATTCCTGAGCCCAAGTTGTTTGAAATACACTCAAAACCATCAAAATGGCGACTAAAAATTTTTTATAGTCAAAAATAGTTACAGAGTAAGAAATTATTTTTTGATTTCTTCTTCGTCGTCAATGATGGCTGTTGTAACCGGCGTTGTGTCTTCTTGAACACCACCTTCTGGTAAGTCGATTTCTACATCAAATTGTCCGTCCAGTTTTTCGAGCTCTTCGTAACGAGCTTTCATCTTCGCGGTGAGTGCTTCTACTTCCTCCTCAGAAAGTAAGTCGATATGCAAGTTGAGCGCCTGCATTTCACGAAGCAATACGTTGAATGATTCTGGAACGTTTGGGCGACGAATTTTTTTTCCTTTCACGATCGCTTCGTAGAGCTGAGTACGACCATTGATATCATCAGATTTCACTGTGAGCATTTCTTGAAGAATATTGGCTGCACCGTACCCTTCAAGCGCCCACACTTCCATTTCTCCGAGACGCTGACCACCATTCTGAGCCTTACCTCCGAGTGGTTGCTGAGTAATCATTGAGTATGGACCAACACTACGAGCGTGGATTTTATCTTCCACCAAGTGATGAAGTTTGAGCATGTATTTGATACCGACCATTGTTTTTTCTTTGAATGGTTCACCCGTTCGTCCATCATAGAGCTGAACTTTTCCATCGGCTGGGATTCCCGCCTTTTCCATGAGCTCAGAAATCTGTTCTGTCGTCATACCATTGAGGATTGGTGTTGCCACCTTGATTCCAAGTTTTTTCGCAGCACCACCGAGATGCGTTTCAAGCACCTGACCGATATTCATACGAGAAAGTACGCCAAGCGGATTCAAGAGAATATCCACAGGAGTTCCATCTTCCATAAATGGCATATCTTCTACTGGCACAATTCGAGAAACGATACCCTTGTTTCCGTGTCGTCCCGCCATCTTGTCACCCACTTCGATTTTACGAGTCTGAGCAACATATACTTTGATTTGTTCAAATACACCAGTATTGAGGTTGTCACCTTCTTCACGACGAAGACGATGCACCCCAATCACTTTACCACCAGAACCTGAAGGAAGTACGAGAGATGAATCTTTCACATCTTTTGATTTATCCCCGAAAATTGCACGAAGCAATCGTTCTTCTGGAGAAAGCTCTACTTCACCCTTTGGTGTTACTTTTCCGACCAAAATATCGCCCGCTTCTACATATGCACCGATTCGCACGATACCATCCACATCAAGATCTTTGAGTTTTGCAGTAGAAACATTTGGAATATCATTGGTTGTTTGTTCAGGGCCGAGTTTTGTTTCACGAACATCCATCGTATATTCTGCGATATGCACTGATGTATAATAATCATCCTGCATGACTTTTTCAGAAATAATAATAGCATCTTCGTAGTTGTAACCATTCCAAGGCATATATGCCACGCGAAGATTGCGTCCTACCGCAAGTTCACCATTATCGATAGATTGTCCGTCAGCCAAGATTTGTCCTTCTGTAATTTTTTGTCCAGTAAAGACACGAGCCCATTGATGTACGATCATTCCAGTATTAGAAATTTCAAAAGTGCGAAGTGGATATGTCTGTTTTTTTCCGTTAGCATAAATCACAGAAATATGCTTTGCATCGACACCAATCACTTCCCCATCAGCCTCTGCCTTGATCACATATCCAGAACCTTCACCCACCACGCGCTCCATACCAGTACCAACGATTGGCGCTTCCGCACGCACGAGAGGCACTGCCTGGCGCATCATGTTCGTACCCATTTCCGCGCGAGTCGCATCATCGTGTTCAAGGAATGGAATGAGCATTGTCGTTTCCGACATGAGTTGCTTTGGAGAAATATCGATATGCGTTACATCTGATACGTACACAATTGTCGCTTCAAATTTTCGGCGAGCAGAAATTCGAGTTTCAGCGAAATTTCCATATTTATCAAGTTTTGTATTCGCTTCCGCAATCACAAGTTGACGTTCTTGATATGCATCATAATAATCGTATTCATCGGTTACGAATCCACGAACCGCGATTTCATCAGCGTTGTATTTATCTTTGAGAATTTTGGCAGTTTTTTCGTCAATCATTGTTTTTTCCGCAATGATGAGATTGCCATCCTTATCAAAAATATCTTCAAGCGTAATGCGATTCTGAGGAGCGAGTCCGTCATTTTTCACTTTGTTGAAAACTTTTCGATACGGAGTCATGATAAATCCGTATTTGTCCACCTTGGCGTATGACGCAAAATGCAATACAAGACCGATGTTTGGACCTTCTGGCGTCGCAATCGGACAGATGCGACCATACTGCGTTGGATGTACATCACGAACTTCGAAGCCAGCGCGTTCGCGAGTCAAACCACCTACACCGAGCGCTGTAAGACGGCGCTTGTTAGCAAGCTCAGAAATCGGATTTGTCTGCTCCATGAATTGTGAAAGCTGAGAAGTACCGAAGAATTCTCGCATTACTGCGATCATCGGACGAGAGTTGATGAATGTTCCTGGCGTTGCTTCATCAAGATCAGTAATCACTGTCATACGATCTTTCGCGATTTTTTCCATACGTGCGAGACCAACTTTTACTTTGTCGTACACAAGTTCACCAACAGAGCGCACGCGACGATTTTCGAGATGATCAATATCATCTGAGAAAAATCCTGGACGACCTTCAATAAGAGAAAGCAAATATTTGATACCATACAAGAAATCCTGCGCCACCAAAAATTGATTTGCATTTTTAATATCTTCTTCTTCAGTCATTGGAACGGCATTTTTATGTGCGTCAAACATTTCAGAAAGTTTGCGGTTGATCTTGAGACGAGCTACTTCTCCGAGCTCAAATCGTTTTGGATCGTAAAATGTCGTTGTGAAAAGCTGCTCCACGCGTTCATCCGTTCCAAGATCTCCTGGACGAAGCAATTTGTAAATCGCGTAAAGCGCTTCCATTCGCGTTTTTGTCTTGTCTTTTTCGATAGTTGGAGCAATATATTTAGCAATCCACTCATCTTCACCCTTGAATGCATCAATAATCTCTGCATCAGTTTCGTACCCCCAAGCGCGGAGCAAAACCGTCATCGGGATTTTTCGTTTTTTATCAATTTTTACGTTGATTACGCCTTTTCGTTCAATTTCCACTTCGAACCAAGAACCACGATGCGGAATAATTTTCATTCCAAACATTCCATACTGGCGAGGATCTGGCGTAAAAAACATACCAGTCGAGCGGATAATCTGATTGATAATCACACGCTCAATACCAGACACAATAAATGTTCCCATATCAGTCATCATCGGGATACCACCGAGATACACATCTTGTTCTTTGATTTCTCCTGTTACTTTGTTGAGCATCTCAAAACGCACTTTCATCGGTGCTTCGTAGTTGAGATTTTTTCGCTTACAATCCATTACAGAAAATTTTGGTTCTTCAAGCTGAAAACCCTTGTAATAAATTGTCAATTTTTCTCCAGAAAAATCATCGATTGGAAAGGCTTCCTGAAATGCCTTATCAAGGCGACGATCGAGGAAATCTCGATAACTATCAAGCTGCACTTCAATGAGTCCTGGAAGTTCAAGAATTGTTCGGTCGTCATTGAAAAAATATCGACCTTGAACACTATAAATTTCCCCAAGATTTTTTGTGTCTTGAGGTTCAGTCATAGAAACATTCGTTTCTTTTTGTTTTGCCATGAAATCTTAGATGTTAGAAAAATAATTTTTCCTGATTTTCATCAGGAAATTTATCTTTCCGCAATATCGACATTTGTTCGCATCATGACAAGAATACGAAATGATTAAATGAAGATTGACGGAAATTCTGCAACAATTATATGAAAATTTTCAAAATGTCAAGAGCTGAAACGGGGATTTTTGGAGGAAAATTCAAGAAGAAATCTACAAAATTTTTCAGAAATTCACGCAAAAAATTGAAAAAATAAAAATCCCCATTTTAGGAGGATTTTTTTGTTTTGAAAAATTTTCTGATTTCATTGAGAATAGCCGGAACGAGCGCAAGAGCCGTCACGAGCAGCCAAGTCGAGGTCGGAATCGTCGTGAGCTTGAAAATCTGTGCCAACACAGGAATGCTCACGATGAGGATTTGCAAAATAATTCCAAGAGCCACCGCACCAATGAGATAAAAATTCGAAAAAGTCTCGCGAGAAATCATGCTTTCGTGTTCAGAACGAATCGAAAGTGCGAAAAATAATTGTGCGAAAACAAGCGTAATGAAGGCCATTGTACGAGCTTCTGCGGTTGCAAAATTGTTGCCACCAATCGGCGCGCCGTGCATTGCAAATCCGAGATAAAATGCCGCGATTGTCGCAAGTCCCATAAGAATTCCAAAAAAAATCGTACGCGCGCCCGCGCCATTAGCGAAAAATCCATCTTTCGGGTTTCGTGGTTTTTCATCCATGATATTTTTTTCGCCCTGATCCATTCCGAGCGCTATCGCTGGAAGCGAATCTGTCACGAGATTGATCCAAAGAAGTTGAATCGCAAGAAGTGGCGATTGCCAACCAATCACGAGAACAAAAAACATCGCAATCACTTCGCCGAGATTACACGACAAGAGGAAAATTACAGATTTTTTGATATTCGCATAAATATTTCGTCCCTGCTCAACTGCCTGCACAATGGTTGTAAAATTGTCGTCCAAAAGAATCATGTCCGCAGCGCCTTTGGCTACATCCGTTCCGGTAATTCCCATCGCCACACCAATATCAGCCGCATTGAGTGAAGGTGCATCATTGACACCATCGCCCGTCATCGAGACAATATTTCCATGCGAGCGAAGTGCACGCACAATTCGAACTTTGTGCTCAGGAGAAACTCGCGCAAAAATTTTATATTGAAGGACTTTCTGAGTGAATTCTTCTTGACTCATCGCGTCAATTTCTCGACCTGTAATCACCTCAGAAATATTGTTCGCAATGCTCAGATCTTGTGCAATCGCAAAGGCCGTATTTGGATAATCTCCCGTAATCATCACAGGTGTGATTCCTGCGTTTTTCGCGACTTGAATAGAATTTTTCACTTCTTCGCGAGGCGGATCAATCATCCCGAGAAGCCCTACAAAAATAAGATTTTTCTCCATTTCTGTGGCAGAAATATTTTCTGAAAAATTTTCTGACAAAACTCGATACGCAAGCCCAAGCGTTCGAAGTGCCTTGTCTGACATCGCGCTCATCGCGCGCAAATACATTTTTCGTTTTTCATCGGTCAATTCGCGGATTTCGCCATTTTCTAAAATATGTGTCGAAATGTCCAAAATATTATCCACCGCGCCCTTTGTGTAAATAATTTTTTCAGATTTTTGAGAATTATTTTGAAGCAAAACAGACATCATTTTGCGATCAGAATCAAACGGAGCCTCACCAATTCGCGTGAAATTTTCCGCTAATTTTTTGCGATTGATGCCCAGTTCGTCAGAAAATACCAAAAGCGCCACTTCCGTCGGATCGCCCGTCGAAATTCCATCATCATACGTCGCATCACTACAAAGCGTCATCCCTTCAGAAAGTCGCATCAATTCTGGATTTTTCGGTATATCAATCGCTACGCGCGTACTGTTTGCATTCACAAAAAATTCCACAACCGTCATTTTATTTTGCGTAAGTGTCCCCGTTTTATCAGAACAAATGATATTGACCGAACCGAGTGTTTCCACTGCAACAAGCCGCTTCACGATCGCGTTTTTTTTGGACATTTTTGTGACACCAATCGAAAGCACAACGGCAACAATCGCCGCCAAACCTTCTGGGATTGAAGCCACCGCGAGCGAAACAGACAAAAGAAAAATTTCATTCAAATCACGATTTTGAAAATATCCCACCACAAAAATCACGAGACAAATCGCAATCGCCATTTTTCCAAGGGTTTTTCCGAGTTGTTCGAGATTTTTTTCGAGTGGAGTTTGTACGCTTTCTTCATTTTCGAGAATATTGGCAATGTGCCCCATTTCTGTCGAAAGTCCAATATTTACGACCACACCAACTCCACGACCTGCCGTCACCACTGTCGACATAAATGCCATATTTTTTTGATCGCCAATAGTGGTTTTTGGATCAGAAAAAATTTCATTGGCATTTTTTTTGGTTGGTACAGATTCTCCTGTGAGCGCCGATTCCTCAATTTGCAATTCTTGACTTTCAATCAAGCGAATATCTGCCGGTACAATTCGCCCAGCATCCAGCAAAATAATATCACCAACCGTCACTTCTTTGGCAGAAATTTCGAGCGTTTTCCCATCACGACGCACAATCGCCTGTGGTGCCGTCATATTTCGCAAAATCTCGACCGCCTTTCCAGCGCGATATTCCTGCGCAACTCCCAACACCGCGTTAATGATAATCACAAAAGAAATAATCGCCGCGTCAATATATTCTTGATGCCAAATCGTGAGAATAATCGCCGCAAACAAAATATAAATGAGCCAGTCATTCAACTGCACCAAAAACATCATCACAATCGATTTTCATTTTTTTTGTGGAAGTTCATTTTTTCCGTATTGCTGGTGACGCTTGGCAACTTCCGCATCAGAAAGGCCCTGTTCGGCTGTTACGCCCAAATCTTCAAGTACATCAGAAATTTTTTGAGAAAAAGTATGCATATTTTTAAAAAAGACACCACCAATATATCAGATTTCTTTTGATTTTACAAAAATTTGATGATTTTTTGAAAATTTGAGAAATGTTTGCGAACAGAAAAATTTTTCATATAATTTTTTTATGCGTGAATTTTTTATTTTTTTGGCGGCGATCAATATTTTTTCCTATGCTATCATGTGGATTGATAAAGTAAAATCCATTTATCAAAAATGGCGCGTGAGTGAAAAAACACTTTGGACACTTGCGATTTTTGGTGGCGTTTTTGGTATTTGGCTCGGGATGCAAGCACCGATTTATCACAAAGCTGGAAAATCAAATTTTAAGATTTTGATTCCAATTATTGCTTTTGTATGGGTTTTGTGTATTATTTTTGTAATTCATTAAATTTTTATTTGGCTTTTTGTTTAATTATATTGTAATAATTTTGCAGTAAACAAATTCTTTATCAACTTTTTATAGGAGATTTGAAATGAAAAAAACTGCAAAAAATTGTTATGGTAGTGGCTACACTCACTCTCGTTGCAACTACTCAGGCATCTCCAACCGATGAACTCATTGATAGGGGCCGCCTGAAGCTTCTTTCCAAAGAAGCACAGCAAGTTGACGATCTGAACTTTAATCGCAGAAAGATCGAAGATCAGGTACAGAAGTTAAAAACTCGACCTGATGCCGATGTAAATGCGAATATCATTGTTGAACTCGAAAATCGGGTCAGAATAATGAAGGATGAGGTCAGGCGGAGACGGCAACAAGGGCGAGACGCATGCCGGACTTTGGTATCAGCTGATGTTGCATCATGCCTTAAGAAGTTCCCGAAATAACGAAAATTCTTCTTTGTAGCCCAATTTGTTGTGCTACTTTTTTATTGTTTTTATTACTCACAAAAAGTTACTTGACTTCTTATTAAAATATGTTATAATATTCATGTAGGTCTTTTCTTTAACATTGACAGGGGGTTTTGAGATGAAGATTTTACACATTGTGACTTTGTTTATTTTAGTAGTCAGTGCGCCGGTCATAGCTCAACCGAAAGATGATGTCGGTACTGTTATGCAGTATCTGAGTACTCATAATCGCTTCAAGGATCTTCGCGAAAGCGCCATAAAATGTACACTTGAAGCTAGGATTATGCAACAGCAACTGCATAAGCAAGGTGCTCCTCAGGGAGAAATCCAATCCTGGCAGGAGCTCGCCAGCACCTGTCAAAAAATGTTGCAGAACATTGATCGAATAGAAAGCGAAGCTTTTGCTTCTTGTGTCAATAACATTGACACAGAAGACAATATTTGTTACGAGCATTTGGTTGACAACTGAAACAAAATCACAACTTTTTGAGACTTAGCAACTCTGCTAAGTCTCTTTTTTTATTATAATAATTTACTTGACTTTTTATATAATTATA
>ERZ773068.28-NODE-28-length-79966-cov-31.594236_pt1 | contig 79966 bp, 58 predicted proteins | sample MGYA00580620_ERZ773068 | MGnify/ENA primary metagenome ERZ773068 (study PRJEB29015, sample SAMEA2737983) | human oral metagenome | biome: human oral; feature: human-associated habitat; material: dental | place: China | collected 2101 ... | reverse complement strand
GCAACTTCCACGCCGTAGTCACCGGATAGGCCACCAAACACCGACCGGGCCGGCCTAGTCCGTACTCCACCGGCCCAGCCCGGCCGGTGTGCGGGGTGATCTCCACGGTGGCCGCCTGGGGACCGGCGGCGAGCATCGACGCCGGGTAGCTGCTACCGGCGTACTTGGTGCGGTAGGCGGCGTCGATCCGTCCGGTCGGCAACCGGAGGTCTCGGCTATTGGGTTGGGCTGCCTGGGAGTCGTGACGGTGCATCGATGGGGCCGCTACCGGGTCAAAGCCGGGGATCCACCGGCTCCGATTCCAGCGCCAACACCGCGAATACCGCCTCATGGATCCGCCACAGCGGTTCCCCATCGACCAGCCGGGCCACCGACTCCAGCCCCAGGGCATATTCGCGCAGGGCCAGCGAGCGCTTGCGACCCAGATTGCGATCCTGCAGCCGGCCCAGATTCTCCGGCAGCAGGTAGTCCGGGCCGTAGATGATCCGCAGGTATTCCGGCCCGCGTACCTTCAGCCCGGGCTGCACGAGAGTGCCGCTGGGTGTCCGGCTCAGGTTAGCCAACGGCTTGACAACCATGCCTTCACCGCCTGCCGCGGTGAGCCTGACCCACCAGTCGATCCCGGACGCGCAACTGCCCGCATCGGCGGTATCGACCACCAGCCGACGGGTGCCGCGGAACAGCCCAGGGTCGGCGGCCACCAGCCGGTCGGCGACCCCCAGATGCCACAGGTGATCGCGTTCTGCGTAGCCGCCGGCGGCCCCAGCGAGCACCTGGAAGGGCGCCACCCGAACCCCCGCGAGCCCATTGGTCGGCCAGGCGTAACGCTGCCAAGCCCGTTCGTAGGCCGCGACGTTCGCCTGCCGCAGTCTGGTCCGGGCCAGCAGCTCGGCCACCTCAAGGCCACGCTCTGCCCCGGCCTGTAGCGCGGCGATCGCCGCCGATGTCGCCAGCCGGCCAGCCACCCCGACCGGGGCGTACTGCTCGCGCAGCAATTCGGCCGCCTTCACCGACCAGGGCAGCAACTCGGCGTCCAGCAGCAACCAGTCGGTGCCCAGCTCCGCCCATAGCCCGGCCGTGTCCACCGCGGCGCGGACGCGTCCCAGCAACCGGGCGCTGAGCTTGGGGGTGAAGAACGCCCGCCCAGTGCGGGTGTAGACCGCGCCATCCCCGGGCCGCAGGTAGATCACCGCGCGCGAACCCATGTGCTTCTCTTCGCAGATCACCTGCCCGATACCCCAATGGGCGTACTGGCTGAATGCCTCGGCTGGATGCTCCAGAAAACCGGCCGACCCGGAGGTGGCCACCGGAGACATCGTCGGGGGCAGATAGGGCAGCAGGCTCGGGTGCAGGGCATAGCGGCTCATCACCTCAAGCGCACCGGCGGCGTGCTCCGCACCCACCCTGACCCGGCCCAGATACCGGGACTCGATCGAGCGATGGCCCAGCACATCCCCCAGCCGCAACTCGCCGCCGCGGGTGGCATCGGTCGGTCCAAGCGGGCGGGCCGGTTCGTAGTAGACCTCGCGGGCGGTCACCTGCACGGTTTCACGTTCGGGGTAGCGCAGCGCGGAAAGCCTCCCGCCAAAGACACAGCCGGTATCCAGGCACAACGTGTTGTTCACCCAGTCCAGCCGGGTGGTCGGGGTATGCCCATAGACGACCAGCGCCCGGCCGCGGTATTCCTCGGCCCACGGGTAGCGCACCGGCAGGCCGTACTCGTCGGTCTCCCCGGTGGTGTCGCCGTACAGCGCGAACGCCCGCACCCGGCCGGACGCCCGGCCGTGATAGGCCTGCTTCAACCCGGCATGGGCCACCACCAGCCGGCCGCCGTCCAACATCAGATGCGAGACCAGCGACCGGCACCAGTCGTGCACCCGGGCGGTGAACTCCGGCGGTTCGGCACCCAACTCGGCCAGGGTGGTCTCCAACCCATGAGTGACCTGCACCCGGCGGCCGTCGAGGGCCCTGACCAGCTTGGCCTCATGGTTACCGGGCACCGCCAGGGCATGACCGGCGGTGGCCATGCCCATAGCCAGCCGCAACACACCCACCGAATCCGGCCCACGATCGACGAGGTCGCCGACGAATACGGCCGTGCGGCCCTCGGGATGGGCAGCGTCGAAAGGCCGCCCGGTCGCGTCCCGCTCAACCCGGTAGCCGAGCGACCCCAGCAACTCGACAAGCTCAGCCAGGCAGCCGTGCACATCGCCGATGATGTCGAACGGCCCGGTGCGGTCGCGGTAGTCGGTCAGCAGCCGGTCCCGGACGATTAGCGCCGCGGCTACCTGGTCAACTCCATCCAGCACATGCACCCGGCGGAACCCTTCTCGTTCCAGCTGGCGTAGCGCACGACGCAACTGGCTGGCCTGGCGGTTGATCGTACGATCGCTGAGTTCGCGATCCGGTCGCGAGCGATTGCGGGCCAGGGCGACCTCGGTCGGCACGTCCAGCACGATAGCTACGGGCAGCACATCGTGTTCACGGGCCAGGGCGATCAGCTGCTTGCGGTCTTCCGGTGCGAGATTGGTGGCGTCCACCACGGTCAATAGCCCCCGCGCCAATCGCTTGGCGGCGATGTAGTACAGCACATCGAAGGCATCCGCCGAGGCCGACTGGTCATTCTCGGCGCCACTGACCAGCCCGCGACAAAAATCCGCACCGATCGTTTCGAACGGCCCGAACGCACGGCTGGCGAATGTGGACTTGCCCGATCCGCTGACGCCGATCAGCGCCACCAGGCAGACCTCTGGAATGTGCAATTCGTTCACCGGGTCTCCTTCAAGCTGAACAGCGCCAACTGGGTGGGCGCGCCGAATTCGGTATCCACCTCGCCGACAGGCCGGTGTTCGACCCGGTAGCCGTATTCGGCGGCCACCGCGCCTGCCCAGTTCACGAACTCGGCCCGCGTCCATTCGAATCGGTGATCGCGGTGGCGCAATCCCGCGCCGAGGTCGCCGTAGCGCACGTTGTATTCCCGGTTCGGGGTGGTCAACACCACATGTTGGGGCCGGGCACCGGCGAATATGTTGGCCGCCACCGATTCGAGCCTGTCCGGTTCGATGTGCTCTATCACCTCGACCAGCAGCAGCGCGTCGTAGCCGGCCAGGGTCTCGTCGCGGTAGAGGACCGACGATTGCCGCAGCGTCAGCTTGCCCCGCTGCCGTTCGGGCATCCGGGCCAACCCCAGATTCTTACCGGCCCGATCCAGTTCGCGGGGGGCCACATCCACTCCGACCACCTCGGTGAACTGCGGGTCGGCGAGCAATGCCGTGAGGTAGAAACCCTCGCCGCAGCCGAGATCGATGACCCGGTGGGCTCCGATCTCGTGCAGTACCCCGAGCACCGTGGCCCGCCGCTGGTCGCGCAGCCGCGGCTTGGCCGCTGGCCTGGCGTCCCGGTCGCCTGACGGTCCGGGGTCCGCCGCGGTCTCGGGTGGTTCGGTTTCGGCGCGTTCGGATTCGGCCGGCCGGTCGTCGAGCGCGGCCAGCCGGGCGAGGGCGTCGCGTACGTAGGAGTGCCGGCCGAGGTAGCGCCGGGTGATCAAGTCACGGTTCGGGTGGCCGGCCAGCCAGCCACTGCCGCGACGGATCAGCTTGTCTACCTCGTCTGGCCCAACCCAGTAGTGTTTGGCGTCGTCCAGCACCGGGAGCAGGACGTAGACATGCGAAAGCGCATCGGCCAGCCGCAAGGTGCCGGTCAGTTTCAGATCGAGGTAGGGGGCTGGACCCCAGGCGTCGTCTGGCCCGGGTTCGGCCTCAGCGCATTCAACCTGCCACCCTAGGGGCTCGAATAGGCAACTGGCCAGGCGGGCACCCCGCAGCCGATCGCCTCGGGCCGCGCGCACCGGCACCGCCGGCAATCCGATCTCAAATGGGTGACCGGCAGCGGCCAGTTCGGGATACCGATCGCACCGTCCGGCCAAGGCCGTCCCGAAGACCCGCCCGATCGCCACCGAGAGCAGCGAGGACGCCGCGTAGGGCCGGTCGGTGACATAGTCGGCCAGGCCCAGTCCGGGCCTGCCGCGCACCATACCGATCGGGTCAACCTCCAGCAGCAGTGCGGCGGTGCTGCGTTCGTCCGACGATTCGGGATACCACACGGTGGCTTGGCCCACGCTGGAGGTGAACTGCTGGACGCGATCCGGGTGCTTGTGCAGCAGGAAGCCCAGAGCACCGGCGTTGGGTCCGGTCATCGTCACGGTGATCAGCACTCGATCAATCTTGCCAGCCCAAGGGTCGGGTATCCGGTGGCAGACGGGCCCGGCACCGGGCCGCGATCAACCGAAATGGCCTTCGGGGTTCGCCATCGCCGCAGCGCCGGTACCCCGGACGGTTCGCCCTGCCGCGGCCCGCCCGGGGTACCGGCGTGAGCCGGGGTTAGCGGCCGGATGTGATGGTGGTGCGCACGCTTCTCACGCCGATGTTTGCCCCGGTCAGCACCGGTAAGGTGCCGCTCCTGAACGGGTCGGCCGGGGTGCCGTGATCGTTGATGGCATCGACCAGGCCGGGGAAGCCCGTCGCGAGATCGTTGTAGGGGCGCCCGTCGCCTGCGGTGGTGTCGGTGGTGATGAATACCCAGCCAGCGTTCCGGCTGCGCGACAGATCGATTATGCGCTGGTAGTCGCCCGGTTTCGCCTCATAGATGGTGTGCATGATGCGATGGGAGTTCGCGGGATCGCTCTCGAAGGCAGAGAACGGGGCCCGGTAGTGGTTCAGGTATTCGTCGGCGGATCCCTCATTGGTCATGAAAATGTCCGCATACGGTGCGATCGCATCCGTGATGTGGGTCCCCGGGTTGGCGACCACGAGCTTGTCTGGATATTTCTCCTTCACATAGTTGTACAATTCCGCGAGATATGCGGTCGCCGCGTTGTTCCGGGAGGAGATCTCATCGAAATAGAAGCCCTGGATCCGGTCTTCCCCGTAGAGCCTGATGAACTGCTCGGCGTTCGCTTTCACCTCTGCGATGTCGCGGGTCTGCTGATTAGTTCTGACATAGACGATGTTCTTGAAGCCGAGTTCGACGTTCTTTTTCAGCGCGAACACATAGCCCGGATCGACGGTCGCATTCGGCGAGGCGTCCGCCATGATCAGTACGTAGGGGATCTTGTCGCTGCCGGCGGCGTGGATGGCCTTCCAGTAGTCGCAGAGGTTGGTGGTGTTAACCTGCGCCAGCGGGTGCTTGTACGACAGCATGAAAACCGATTGGGCGGCCGCCCCCGGTTCGATCGGGTTCACGCCGGCCGCATTGACCGTGCCCACAACCGCATTGCTGATAGACACCCGGTATGTTTCGTCGCCCTCAACGATGCCATCCGCGGTCGTGTCCACATAGAATGTGGCACTGGTTTGACCGGCCTCAACGACAACCCGCTGGCTGTCCCAACGGATGCCGGCATCGCCGGGGTCGCTGGTCTCATAGTCGATCCGGATATCGGCGCTGACATCGGTATTCATGGGTCTGTCCAGAGTAACGGTGTAGGTGGCGGTTTCGCCCTCGGGCACGCTGGTGGGACCGCTGAGCGAGATCCGGGGCGCATCCTCGGCTGGACTGGTGATTCCCTGACCCGTGCCGCCGGCCGCATCGTCTACGATCGCCCCACTGAACCGGCTGGTGATGCTCTCCCAGTTGCCCGCGTTGTCGGTGTATTCGGCTGTCACCTGTACCTGCATGCCGACCAGATCCTTGGTCAAGTAGATCGTCTCGCCGGTTCCGACCAGCGCACCGTAGAACTCATGCCATTGGTAGGTGACCGCGCCGTCCGGGACGCCGTCGGGATCGGTGAGTTTGGCACTAAACGTGTGCCCGACGCGGTTGATTCCCTCGACGCTGATGCTCCCGGCGTGGTTGGTTCCGGGGGCCGGACCGGTCTGGCGGGGTCGTATCGCCGGGCCGGCGGGGTCACCGGGTGTGGTTGCCGGATTTTCGGTAGTGGGGAGAACGGGGTTTTCGGGGGCGCGGGGCTCGGGGCCGTCACCCGATCCGGCCGGGTTGCCGTTGTCGGCTGGTACCTCCTGGCTACCGACCGGCTGGGCAGCGCGCGGCGAATCGTCCGATCCGGCCGGGTCACCGTTGCCCGCCGGTGCCTCCTGGCCGCCAGCCGGCTGGGTATCCGGTGTGAAGCTGGCCGGCGCCCGGCCCTTGGCATCGCTAGTGGCGCTGGTGGGCTGCCCGGAGCTATTGCCGGGGGTTGGGGTATTACGCGGGCCGTTGCTGGCCGGCGCGCTGCCGGTGTGGGAAGCCGGTGCCCCGCCCTGGTTGCCATCGCCAATGATGGGCGAGCAGGACACCAGTCCACCGAGCAGAAGCAAGGCGATAGGCCGCCGAAGATTCTGCCGCCGCCTGCGGCTCACTCGCTGAGTTCCCATATTCCCTCCTCGACTTCGGTGTCTTGGCTTCCGTAACCGGGTTAGCCGCCGGGGTGACTGCCTGCCCCTTCTTGGAAGCGTCTGCTGCGGATTTGCTGCCTGCCCCAGGCAATACTGCCCATGCCCTGAGACACCGGCCCAGCTAATTGTACCGGTGTAAGGGGTCGAATGGGGGCGCGTCCGTGCCGGGCAACCCTAAAACACCAACCTATTAAATTAGATCGATGCAAGTTGAATTATATCGGCGCAAGGGCTGGGCGGCGATCTGGTTATCGTCCGGCCGGCAGATTGCGTTTCTGTACGGGACATATCGCCGCCAGCTATAGACCGCGCTGGTAGGCCTGTCTCTGGTCGGGGATGCGAGGCTGCGCCGCCGGCACCCGCAGCACGATTGCACCTGGTGCCGGCCCGTAGACCGGGCGTCGTCGTGCGGGGTCAAGATGGGATATCACGCAGGGAAGGCTGCCGGACGTGCCACACTGGAATGTGCCCGGGCCTGCGACGATCGAAAGGCCCGCTCAAGCGGTTCGTCGGGCATGTGGGGGTTAGCGCACCTCACCGATGCCGGCCGGCAAGCCGCTCGGGCGTGACCCATCGCCACTCCGACAGTCGCACCCATACGATCCGGCAAAAGGGAGCACATCGCAATGATTCTTGACCAGACCTACACCATGTCGAACGGCGTAACCATTCCGAAGTTGGGGTTGGGCACCTGGTTCATCCACGACGAACAGGCCGCCGAAGCCGTCCGGCAGGCGATTTCGCTGGGCTATCGGCATATCGATACCGCCCAGGCCTACGGCAACGAGCGCGGCGTCGGCGAGGGGGTACGAACCAGTGGGGTGGACCGGACCGACTTGTTCGTGACAACCAAACTGGCTGCGGAACTGAAGAACCACGATGACGCGGTAGCCGCAATCGACGGCTCACTGGCTGCCCTGGGATTGGATTACATCGATCTGATGCTGATCCACAGTCCCCAGCCCTGGGATGACTTCCGGGGCGGCGACTATGCCGAGGGCAACCGGCAGGCCTGGCGGGCGCTTGAGGAAGCCCATCAGGCCGGTAAACTGCGCGCCATCGGGGTGTCAAACTTCCTCCAGGCCGACCTGGAGAACATCCTGGCATCCTGCACGACTCCGCCGCAGGCCAATCAGCTGCTCGTGCATGCCGGGAACACCCCGGACGAACTGATCGAATATTGTGCCGGGCACAGCATTCTGGTCGAGGCCTATTCGCCGATCGGGCACGGCGTGATCCTGCAGAATGCCGAATTGCAGGCCCTCGCCGGCAAGTATGCGACCTCGGTGGCCCAGTTGTGCATCCGCTATGTCATCCAGTTGGGCACTGTGGCATTGCCTAAGACCGCCGACCCCGACCACATGCGGACCAACGCCGAAGTCGATTTCGAGATCGCTGCGCCAGATATGGCCGTTCTCCGCGGGTTGCACGTCCGGGACTATGGCGAGCACAGCAGATTCCCGGTCTTCAACGGCAGATGACCTACCCCAGGAGGAAACGATGAGCGATCGGATCCCAATCTCGGATGGCGATCGCCGGGACGAAACCGAATCGACACCGCCGCCTACCTGAACGGACGCGCGGTCGGCGACGGTATCCGTAGCAGCGGAGTGCCCCGCGCGGAACTGTCCATCACCACCAAGCTGTGGCCCGCCCAGTACGGCTACGGCCAGGCGATGCGGGGTTTCGAGGCCAGCCTGGCCCGGCTTGGCCTGGAATACCTCGATCTGTACCTATCGCACTGGCCGGTGCCGACCGACTTCGCGAACACCGTGCAGGCCTATCGAGCGATGGACCGACTCCGCCAGGACGGCCGGATCCGGGCCATCGGCGTCTGCAACCTCCTGCCGCACCATTTGCAGCATCTGCAGGATGAGACCGGCCTGGTGCCCGTCCTGAACCAGATCGAGCTGAACCCGTTATGCGCCCAGGCGGTCAACCGGACCCGATCCCGAGACCTTCACCGCCGCCGACTACCCGATAGCTGTAGCTGCTCAGTAGGGAATTCACTCGTTCTATCGGCCGGGATGGGCCGTGGGCGTTGTAATCGCGGCCCATCTGCGGGGTTCCGGTGGCATTCGGCCTGCCCGAGCCCACGATGCCGGGGTGCCCGCGGCGTAGCCGGGATACAGCAGTGGCCAAGTCTGCGGCAGCACGCCGCCAGCGGGCGAACCCGGCCGGCCAAAACCCTGGCTTGCCCGGCTCGTTCCGGAGGGGGCGACCTGCCCGGAGACGACTTCCGGGAACGAACCGGCTGCCGGACTGGAGCGTTCAGTTCTCCGGCAGAAGCACCGTGCGGCCCAGACCGGTGCCGGCCTGGACGTAATGGCAGGCGGCCACCACATCGGCGAGCGGGAAGACGGCGGCGACCGTGGGCAGATAATTGCCGGTGGCCACCCGCTGCAGCACATGGTCGATGGCCTGCCGGCAGGCGACGGGATCGGCCACCAACTCACCGACCGTCCATCCGCGGATGGTCAGGCCCTTCCCGATCACCTGCTCGACCGGGAACCGCCCGTCTAGCCCACCGAGCACGCCATATTCGATGATGATGCCGCCGGGTGCGCTGGCCGCTGCGGCGGCGGTGAGGAAACTGCCCCCGACGGGGTCGAAGGTGATGCGGGCTCCGGCCCCGTCGGTGAGCCGGTCGAGTTGCGTGACGTAGTCCTGTGTGCCGGTGTGCACCACGGCCTGGGCGCCGGCGGCCAGCAGCGCCGCCACCTTCTGTTCGCTACGGGTCACCGCGATCGGCAGGGCGCCAACGGCCCGGCAGATCTGGATCGCCGCCAGCCCGACGGTGGATGAGCCCCCAGGCAGTACGACATGATCGCCCGCCCGGACCTGCCCGAGCAGCACCAGGGCATAGGCGGTCAGATAGGGAATCCACAGGGCCGCGCCCTGCTCAGGGCTCAGATTGGCGGGCAACTCGACCAGGGTGTCTGCGGGCACGATGGCCTCCTCCCCGGCGCAGCCGTACCTGGCCTGATCGAAGGGGCCGATGGGCGCCACCGATTTGCCGAGCCAGCTCGGGTCGACGTCCTCGCCGATCGCATCCACCACGCCGGTCGCCCCATAGCCAAACCTTGCCGGTAGCGCCGGGCGGCCTGCTTCGCCATAGCCCTTGCCCTCCAGGTAGGCCAATTGATCGATGGTGACCGAGCAGGCGAGTACCTTGAGGCGCGCCTCGCCGGGGCCGGGCTGTGCGCTGGGCAACTTGTCCAGTCTCAGACCCGTTGGCCCGCTGAAATCGTGCAGGCGAAGAATCCTTGGCATGGGGGCTCCTGAATAAGATCCGCTGGGGTTGTAGTCACAGCCCAGCCTACCAACGGCATAGTGTGTCGCCGTCTTTGCTGGTCGGCCCGCTGGCCGGCTGGGCTCAGCCAACGGCCGGTGCCTCGCCGGGCGACGAACCGCTGGCCGGAACCAGTGACCGGGTGTGACCCGTCGGGCCACACCCGGTCGTGGTGGCCCGACGGTCACCTGGGGGCAAGACCGGTTGGTGCTGGGAGGCTCACTGGCCCTGCGCAGAAATGCTCACGAATGTCACATCCAAGTCCTTCCATAGCGGAAAGCCGGCCAGCGCTGCTCGTTCGGGTGCTTTTTACCTAGGCTACCCTAAGCGGCGATAAGGTCAGGTGGCGCCCGGTGGCCGTCCCAGCGTCGGATGCTGCATGACCCGGTTGCAACATGACAGGTTTTGAGTCGTCTGCCTGGGTTCGTGCTGGCGACGATCGGCGTCGCATGGGCCGCCGGGAAGAGGCCCCGGCCCGTGAGCCCAGGTTGAATCGGCGCTAGCGGGACCGCAGCGCTTACCGCCCGGCCGGCAGCCGATGTGGGATGCTTTGCCAGGAGGTAACCAGCATGCACGAGATCAGCTGCCCGCATTGCGGCAGGGCGTTCACCATCGACGAAGCCGGCTACGCCGATATCGCGAGACAGGTACGCGACAAGGAGTTCCACAAGCAGCTTGCGGAGCGGTTGGCGTTGGCCGAGCAGGAGAAGCGGCATGCTCTGGAGGTCGCTGCCGCGAACGCGGCCACCGAATTGCAGCAGGCCTCCGCCGCCCGGGACGCCGAGATCAAGGATTTGCAGGCGAGGCTGGATGCCAGCCGGCTCGCCCAGAAAGTGGCGGTCACCGAGGCCGTCGACGCGGTGGAGCGGGAGCGCGTCCGGCTGGAGCACGAGCTGGCCGAGGCCAGACGGGAACAGCAGACGGCCGCCAAGCTGGCCGAGGCCAGGCTGGCCAGCGAATTGCAGCTGGCCACCGCCGCCCGGGAAGCCGAGGTGCAGGCCCTACAAGCCGAACTGGCCGTCGGAGAGACCAAACACCGGCTGGCCGTCACCGAGGCGGTCAACGCGGTGATCCAGGAACGAGACGAGTTACGCGGCGGACTGGAGCGGGCCGCGTTGGAGAAACGACTGGCCGAGCAATCCCTGCGCGACAAGTACGAGACCCAGCTCAAGGATCGCGATGAGGCCATTGAGCGGTTGCGGGACATGAAGGCACGGCTGTCGACCAAGATGGTCGGTGAGACCCTGGAACAGCACTGCGAGATCGAGTTCAACCGGCTGCGGGCCACCGCCTTCCAGAATGCCTATTTCGAGAAGGACAACGACGCGCGCACCGGGAGCAAGGGGGATTTCATCTTCCGGGAAGAGAACGAAGCGGGCATCGAGGTGGTCTCGATCATGTTCGAGATGAAGAACGAATCCGATACCACGGCGACCAGGCACAAGAATGAGGACTTCTTCAAGGAACTGGACAAGGACCGTGCCGAGAAGAAATGCGAATATGCGGTGTTGGTGACTTTGCTGGAACCCGAAAACGAGCTCTACAATTCCGGTATCGTGGATGTCTCGCACCGCTATCCGAAAATGTATGTGGTACGGCCACAGTTCTTCATCCCCATGATCACGCTGCTGCGCAACGCCGCCCTGAACTCGCTGAAATACAAGACCGAGCTCGAACTCGTGAAGGCGCAAAACATCGACATCACGAATTTCGAGAACCAGCTGGACGCCTTCAAGGACGGCTTCGCGCGTAACTACGACCTGGCCTCCCGGAGGTTCCACACCGCCATCGAGGAGATAGACAAGGCCATCGACCGGTTGCAGAAGGTGAAGGACGCCCTGCTCGGCTCGGAACGCAACCTTCGGCTTGCCAACAACAAGGCGCAGGATGTCACGGTGAAGAAACTCACCCGTAGGAACCCCACGATGGCCGCGAAATTCGCCGAGCTTGAGGCGGCACGATCCGGCGATTCGCCGGCCGCCGAGCACCGGGACCAGGCTCAGTAACCACCGGCACCGCGGATGAGCCGTGTCCGGCGGTGCAGATATGCCGGGGCCACACGGCCGGTTTGCGGCGGTAGCCACCGAATCCGGCGTGGACTTCCGGTATGCGACCGTTGCACCGCGACCGGCGGCATCCGGCCACCGGTAGTATGACCCGGCCATTCCGATGTCTGCCCGGGGCTGGGTTATGCCAATTCATGAGGTGCTCGTACCGGTGGATCGGCGGAGCGGCCGGGAGCCCCTCATCGCTTGTTGCGTCGCCGGAATCGCCCGAAGGCGTTGGCTCAGGGTTAAGGGAATGGTTGAGAGTGAGCGATGTTACCGTTCCGCTCGCCTGTGGTAGTCGGTGAACTCGCCGAATGCGTGGATGGCTGGGGGTGAAAGCCGGCTGAGTGCGCGGCGGGCGCGTCCGGTGACCGGGCTCTCGCCAGCGGCAAACCCAGCCCGACTGCGCTCAACTCCTTGCGAGCGCCACCCATTGGTTGTTGGCTGTTTCCTATGAATCCGAACGCTCGGCCGCCAATCGTCTATGCAGACGGCCGTTCGGCGAGCGTGGACTTCGATGAGCAGACCCTGGATCGGCTGTGGCCTCGTCTGCTGGTATTGCGTCCCGGTTTTGTGCCTTCCAGCCTGGCGGCCATGCTGCGCGAACTGGCCCGGGATGAAGTGATTCCGATGCCGTCCGGTGGCAGCGCGCGACTGGACGATCTGGCGAACGCGCTATGGCGTGCCCGCTTTGAACAACAGCGTGGGTGGCGGTCGCAGAAATGGCCACTGGAACAAGTAACCGGCTATTTACGCGAGCGGCGGATCGCAACCGAATGGGCGATGCCCATCGCGTCGGAGTTTGATGACGATGACGACGATCCGTTTGTGGCGCATCGGGCTACTGGGCTGCGCGGCGTGGTATACATGAATGAATTGGACGCCGAACGGCTGGCGGTTTCGCCCGGTGAGGCGTTGATCAATGTGGAGGCATTCGTTGCTCCCAGGCCCATGGGCATCCTGCGCCGGATGCGGGTGGATCCGGGTGAATACCGGGAGGCCTGCGAGAGTGTCGCCGCCGAATTGGTTAGGGCCGCCCGGATATCCGGAATCACGGCGGTCTGGAATGGCGATTGGCAGATTCCGGTGGTGTTATACGACGTGCAGTACATCACCCGGATCCCCGCTCCCTGATATCGCCCGGCGGCTGTAATCGAGGCCTCAGGGCGTCCAGCGGCGGCGCAGGCTCGCGCGCCGTCTTGGGTGCTTTGGTGGCCGCCGAGTTCCGGCAAGAGCATGCTCGGCCGCCGGTGGGCTACTATCTTGGGCCGATATTGAAGCCACTTGGTCTCTTACCTTGGGAATGCGTCTCGCCGCGCAGGCCTGCGACTTATCCGATGGCTTGCTTCAAGATTGGAACTTGACGGGACGCCCGCTGCGAGTCAGGATTCAGCACATCAACCAGACCGAGTGGGATCGAGGAAGACCATGGTCGAGAGCGTAGTCGCCCCGGATTTGTTGCAGATCGGAATCCGGACCGAGCTGGGGGAGGGCCCGGTCTGGGACGGCGAGCGCTTGCATTTTGTTGACATCCTCGGCCGCCGGCTGCACTCGGCCGCACTCGACGGCAGCCGGGCCAGCAGCATCGAGCTACCGGGCTTGCCGGGGTTCGCGGTACCGCATGCCGACGGGGGGTGGCTGATCGGTTTCCAGGATGGCCTGTGGCGGCGGGAGACCGAGGACGCCGACTGGCGTCGGGTGTGGCAGGCCCCGCACGATCCCCAGACGCATCGGCTCAACGACGGCAAGGTCGACCCGCAGGGCCGCTGCTGGTTCGGTTCGATGAGCTATGCGGAAAAAGAACCCAGTTCGGCCCTGTACCGCTTGGCCGGTGGCGCGGTCGATGTTCAGTTGACCGGGGTGATCACCTCGAACGGTTTAGATTGGTCGCCCGACCGCAAAACCTTCTATTACACCGACTCGATTCCGCGGGTGATCTGGGCATTCGACTACGATCCCGACACCGGCGCCATCGCCAATCGGCGTGCGTTCGCCCGCGATCCGGAAGGCTATGTGCCCGATGGCGGCTGCGTGGACGACGATGGCTGCTTCTGGTCGGTCAAATGGAATGGTGCCCGGATCGTCCGTTACACCCCGGCCGGGAAGATCGATCTGGTCTGGCATTTGCCGGTGGCGAACCCGACCAGTTGCACCTTCGTCGGTCCGGATCGTTCGGTGCTGGCGGTTACCACGGCGCTAGCCCAGGATGGCAGCCGGGCCCACGAACTCGATGGCTCGGTGCTGCTTATCCAGACGGCTACCACCGGGCCGGCCAGCACGCCGGCTCGCGATCGGTAGCTCAAGCCGTCTGACCGCGGCGGGGTCGTGTCAATCCGTCGACCGGTAGGAGTAGCCGGTCAGGCAACAGGAGGAAAAAATGTTCAATCCAATGAGTCGCCGCATGCTGCTGCAGGCCGGGCTGGCCCTGGGGGTAGCCGGCGTGGCAGCCGGCTGCAGTACCGCCGGTAGCGGTTCGGGTAGCTCGAATGGCAGCGCTGGAGCGGGCGCTTCGAACGCCAAGTACCTGGTGCCCAGCGTCGATGGTCCGCTGCTGGTGGGGCTGGCCAACGGCTGGGCCGGCAACTCTTGGCGTTCTCAGATGGTCGCCGAGTTCGAATACGCCTGCAAGAACCAGTTCGCCGACGATGTGAAGCAGTATCAGGTCACCGACGCCAACAACTCGGTTGACACCCAGATCTCGCAGATCAACGACATGATCACTTCGGGGGTAAACCTGATCCTGATCGACGCCGCCAGCGCGTCCGCCCTGGCCGGGGTGGTAGAGCGGGCCCAGCAGGCCGGAATCCAGGTGGTGTCGTTCGACAATGCTGTCGAAAGCGAATACAACATCATCGTCAACACCAAGGCCGATGAGTTCGGCAGGATCGGTGGCGAATGGCTGGCCAAGAAGCTGGCCAGCGGCGATGAGGTGTTCATGCTCGACGGGGTTTCCGGGACGCCGGTCAGCATCGGACGCGCCGATGCCGCCAAGAAGGCCCTGGAGGCTGCCAAGATCAAGGTGACCGCGAACGCGGCCGGTGACTGGGATCAGGCCAAGGCGCAGGCCGCGACGGGCAATCTGCTCTCGGCGCATCCCGATGTCAAGGGCATCTATTCCCAGGGTGGTGCGATGACTCTGGGCGCTCTACAGGTGCTGGAGCAGCGTGGGCTGCCGATGCTGCCGATCCCGGGCGAGGGCTACAACGGCTTCCTGAAGAAGTGGAAGGAGCTCAAGGATGCGTCCGGCTGGGAGTCGATCGCTCCTTCGCAATCCCCGACGCTGGTCGTGACCGCTCTCGAATACGGCATCAAGGCATTGCGTGGGGAGGATCCGGGCCAGATGCCCGAGGTGGAGTTGGACATCATCACCCAGGACAACCTGGACGAGATGGTGCGTCCGGACATGTCCGATGCCATGTTCCTGCCCACCAAGCTGCCGGACGACGTGCTATCCAAGCTGTTTGGCTGAGTTGCCATGTCCGAGCCCAGTTACCCGGTATCGGGGCAGGATTCCGGTCTGCCGGCGCAGGCCTTGGCCGGCACACCCAACTCCCCGGTATCGGGGCAGGATCCCATCCTGGTGGCGACCGGGATCACTAAGACATTTGGCGGCGTGCATGCGCTGCGCGGGGTCGATCTGATGCTGCGTCCCGGCCGGGTTCTGGCCCTGGCCGGCGAGAACGGGGCTGGCAAGTCGACCCTGATTAAGGTGCTCACCGGTATCCATCAACCGGACGAGGGCGTGATCAGCGTTGACGGCGAGCCTCGCGTCCTCACCCCTGCGCGGGCCCGGGAACTGGGTATCGCAGCGGTGGCCCAGGAACTGTCGGTTCTCGACCATCAGTCGGTGGCCGAGAACCTCACCCTGGGCCGCGAACCGGTTGGCCGCCTCGGGCTGGTGAACCGGCGGGAGCAGCTCACGCTGGCCAACGACATGCTGGCGCGTGTCGGACTGCGGATAGACCCGAATGCCATGATTCGCGATCTCAGCCTGGCGCAGAAGCAGTTGGTCGAGATCGGCAAGGCGATGTCAACCTCGCCGCGCGTGCTGATCTTGGATGAGCCCACCTCGGGCCTGCGGGAAGGCGACGTGGAAACCCTGCTCAACCTGGTCAGGCAGTTGCGCGCCGAGGGCACCGCTATCGTCCTGATCACTCATCGGATGAGTGAGATGTTCGAGGTCAGCGACGAGATCGTGGTGCTTAAGGATGGCCAGCTGGCTGGCAGCCGGCCCACCAGTCAGACCGATGAGCAGGAGATCGTGAAGTTGATGGTGGGGCGGGAACTCGCCGCTATCTACCCCGACAAGCCAAGTAGGCAGCCCGCGGTGGCCGAGGTCCTCGGGCTTGGCGGGTTCTCGGTGCCGGGCACCGCGGTGCATGGCATCTCGCTTAGCGTGCTTCCCGGTCAGATCGTCGCTCTGGCTGGCCTGGCCGGGCAGGGGCAGACCCAATTGCTGGAAGGCATCGCCGGGCTACGCAGGGCGGCCGGCACGCTGATGCTGCGCGGCAAACCACGGCGGGCCTTCCGGTCGGTGGCAGCCGCCATCCGGGCCGGGGTGGTGTTGATTCCCGAGGACCGCAAAACCCAGGGGCTGGTGTTGCCGATGAGTATCGGGCAGAACATCTCGTTGCCCACCGTGGGTCGTCGGGCCGTGGCCGGCTGGGTGCGGCCGGCGGCCGAGCGGCAGGTCGCGGACGAGACGGTCACCAAGATGTCGATCAGGCCACCGGACGCCGGCCGGATCGCGGCGCAGTTGTCGGGTGGAAACCAGCAGAAGGTGGTGATCGGCAAGTGGCTGGCCGCCGACCCGGCGGTGGTGTTGTGCGCCGACCCGACCCGGGGCATCGACGTCGGCACCAAGCAGGAGATCTACGCCCTGCTGCGCCGGCTCGCCGACGATGGCATCGGCGTGTTGATGCTATCCACCGACCTGAGTGAGGTGGTCGGGTTGGCCGATGTCGTCCATGTGATGGCCGAAGGCAGCATTGTGCGCACCCTCATCGGGGAGCAGATCACCGAGGAGGCCATCACCGGCGCAGCCTTCCAGGGTGTCGAGGAACAGCTTGCCGAGGTGGTGGACAGATGAAGAGCCTCAGTCGTTTCGTCCGGCGTGAGCCACCGGCCGTCGCGGCATATGCGATCATGGCAATCGTCGCGGTGGCCTGGATGATAAACACGCCCCGATTGTCGGTCTCGGCGATCGCGATCATCATCTCCCAGGTGCTGCCGCTGGCCATGGTGGCTTGTGGCATGGCCATCGTCATCTTCGGTAAGGGCATCGACCTGTCTCTCGGGGCGGTGTTGACCATCGCCAATGTGCTGTTGGTCAAACTGACCGGGGCGGGTATACCGGTCTTGCTGGCCGTGCTGATCGCGCTGCTGGTGGCGGGGCTGGTAGGGCTGGTCAATGGTCTGTTGATCGCCTATCTGGGCTTGCCGCCGCTGGTTATCACGCTGGCGACCTCGGCGATCCTGATGGGTGCGGCGCTATATGTGTTGCCGCAACCGGGCGGCTCGGTGCCCAGATGGTTTGCCGACATCCCGCTGTTGCTGATCGGCCCGCTGCCTTTTTCGCTGGTGCTGACCGTTGGCATCCCGATGCTGTTGTGGTACCCGATCCGGCGTTCGGCGCTGGGGCCCGCGATCATGGCGGTAGGTGAGGACGAGCTGGCGGCCTTCACCTCGGGTATCAGGGTGCGCGCGGTGCGGGCGTCCACCTATGTGCTGGGCGCCGTGTTCGCCAGTCTGGGTGGGGTGCTGATCACCATGACATCCATGTCGGGGGATCCGAAGATCGGGGTCTCGTTCACCATGCGGGCCATTGCCGCGGCCGTGCTGGGCGGTACCCTGCTGGCCGGCGGACGCGGCACCTTGGCCGGAACGATCGCCGGCGCGGTTACCCTGCAATTGATCGGCAACCTGCTGTTCAGCCTGGGCATCAACCAGTATTGGCAGCATGTCGCGGTCGGCCTGATCCTGGTGGCCGCCTTGGGTGTGCCATATCTGATCGGTCTGCTGCGCCGCAACACCACTTCGGGATTGAGGAGCCCGGCATGAGCAGCACCATCGAAGCCCCGGTGGCCGGTCAGGCCGCCGACGGACCGGCGGCCGGTTGGCTGCGGCAGCGTCCTACCCTATTGCAGATCGCCCCGCACCTGATCTTTGCGATCGTGGTGGTGGTCACCTTCGTGTTCGCTCCCGGCTATCGCAGCGGCAGCCAGATCTCCAGCCTGCTGCAGCTGATGGGCATTCTTGGCGTGGTGGCTATCGGGCAGAACCTGGCCATTCTGATCGCCGGCATCGACCTGTCGGTCGGTTTCACCATGACCCTGACCAACCTGGTGACCGCGCTGGTGATGGCGGGTTCGAATGCCAACATGGGGGTAGCCATCGCCTTGACCTTGCTGATCGGTTTGCTGGTCGGGCTGGTCAACGGATTGGGCATCGCATTGCTGAAGATCCCCGACATGGTGATGACTCTGGCCACCATGACGATTCTGCTGGGGGTCGGCTATCTGGTCACCGGTGGGGTCAACAAGGGTAACGCCAGCCCGGCTATCGTGGCCGTCATGCAGACCCGCTTCGCCGGGGTGCTGACCGGGGGAGTGGTGGCCTGGTTGGTGCTTGGGGTGATCACGATCCTGGTGTTGCGCCGCACCGTGTTCGGTATGCAGTTGTATGCGGTCGGTTTGCGGCGGCGGGCGGCCGAGGCGGCCGGTGTGCGGGTGCGGGTCGTCGTCGTGGCGGTCTATGTGATCTCGGCGTTGACCGCTTCGCTTGGCGGTTTGATGCTGACCGGCTATATCGGCTCCAGCTATTACGGCATGGGCGAACCCTATGTGATGCAGTCCATCGCGGCGGTGGTTATCGGTGGCACCAGCATCTTTGGTGGCGTAGGCGGCTATGGTGGCACGATTTCCGGGGTGGGCACGCTGGTGGTGTTGCTCAGCTTCCTGCAGGTGGTCGGGCTGCCGGACGCCGGTCAGCAGATCGCCTACGGGGTGGTGCTGCTCGGCATGTTGATCCTGTTCGCCAGCCGGCGCGGTCAGCGCTGAGCCGTCGTCCGGCTGCACCCTGTGGGCGTGGCCGGCCTGGCGCCGGCTTGGGCCTGAGATGTGCTCGGCACCCAGCCGAGATGTGGAATATCGGCGCCCGGGCGCGGTTTGGTAGCATCCCGGTTCTGACCGCGCCCGGTATCCTGCGAGGCTATCGCCGGGACCGGTCAGGCCGGGTGCTCGAGCAGGGCCACCAGAAAGGTGGATTCGGGAGTGAGCCGCCGCAGATTCCAGGTGCTGAAGCATTGGCCGAAGGTCAGCCCCGAGGCGGCTACGTCGGATTCGAAATCGGCCAGCTCATAGCCACGGCCCATGCCGAAACCGATCACCGCCCGTCCTTCGGGGGCGAGCCAGCGCCCGAACCGGGTCAGCACCGCCACTCGGGTCATCGGATGCAGGAAGGTCATCACATTCCCGGCGCACAGGATCAGGTCATATTGCTGCGGCACATCGGCCGGCAACTCGAAGCCGGCCAGGTCACCGACCAGATATCGGGGGCCGGGATCGTCCTGCTCGGCGGCTGCGATGAGCGCCGGGTCGAGGTCGATGCCGACGACTTGGTGGCCGAGGCGGTGCAAGGCCCCGGCATGCCGTCCCGGGCCGCAGCCGGCATCTAGGATTCTCGCGGTTCTGGGGGCAAGCGCGTCCAGCAGTCTGGCTTCGCCGAGCAGATCTGCGCCGCTGGCGGCCATCGACTTGAACCGTTGGATATACCACTGGGAGTGCCCCGGGTTGGCCGCGATCATCTCGGCCCATTTGCTGCGATGACGTCCCGGTGGGGTCCGCTGAGAGGAAGCAGTCCCAACCGGTACTGTTTGCTGTTCGTCCACGTGCCCTCGGCGGGAATCGAACCCGCAATCTGCTCGTCCTCGGGACGGTGGCCGCCCGGCCGCAAAGGCGTGGTCCCGGATGGGACCAGACACCATGTTGTCATGGCGGTCAAACCGACGGAGCCGGACGACCAGATGAGCGTCAGATCGTGGGCGAATCGGGTCGTCTGTCTGGTTTAGTTGTCGGGCGCCGATGACCGCTGCTGGCGGGAGATCTCGTATTGGGATGGTTCGAGGATGCGCACGGTGCGGGCTGGGTTGCCGGCCACGACGTGCATCTCTGGTACGTCGTGGGTGACCACGCTGCCGGCGCCCACGACCGCACCGTCCCCGATGGTCACCCCCGGCAGCACCGTAACGTTTGCGCCTAGCCAGGCATGGTCGCCGATGACTACCGGTGCTGGGTGCATATCGCCTCGGTTGAGATGCCATTGCTGCTGGTCGCAGCGTTGCATAGCCTGGCCGGGCATGCCGAGGGAGCTGAGCGGATCGGCACACTGGGCGGGGCGGTGTCGTTTGTGATCTGGTCGGGCGTGGCGATTGCGGTGGCCTGGTGGCGGTTGGTGCACGAGGATGTCTGATGTGACTACTGCACGCAAGAGCATCCGGGGCTCGGCAGCGGGGATGGGGGCCTCGCGAGCGGGACACCCCGCCAAGGCGCCTACCTTCACCGAGACTGCACGTCGGGAACAGCTGATCGAGTTGACGATCGGGTTGATTGCCGGGCACGGCTTGCGGGGCATCACTTTGCCGCGAATCGCCGCCGCTGCAGGTATCACCAATGCCGCAGTCATCTACTTCTTCGGCACCAAGAACGCCGTTATCGAAGCGGCCTGTCAACGTGTGCTGGGGGAGGTAGTGGGGACGACCTCGGCCGCCGTCGAGCAGGCGTCCACGGCCCGGGCTGGGGTGGATGCCTATGTGCGCTCCCTGGCTGGGTATCTGTCCGCCCATCCCAAGCAGTTGCGCGTAATAATCGAGATGGCTTCCGCCAGCCGTGCCGGGATATCTAGTGGCGATGGAATGGATGCGCGGCTGGCCAGCCGTTGGCCACCGGTGGCTGCGCTCATCCAGGCAGCCCAGGCGGCCGGCGACATTCGTCCCCTGGACGCCCGAACGACCGCGATTGCCTTGATCGGTGCCGTGGACGCAATCTTCGCCGAATCCATGACCGACCACGACTATGACCTGATGGATGCCATAGAGGTCGTGCTGGAGCAGTTCGATCGTGCCGTTCGTCCCTGACCGCGTGGGACGGCGGCGGGCAGGAGAAGAACGAAACCGTGGGCGTGAACCCGGTTGCTTGATTGAACCAGTCGCCCCCGATACCGGATACTGCCTGCTGCCGGGTTGAGCCGGTTTGTTCGCGGCTTCAAGCGCCTCTTGCGGGAAATAACGTTCCCCATGCATGTGCTGAACAAGACCAAGCCCACATTGGTATCGGGCGCTGAAGACGTGGATGCAGCATCCGTCTGAGAGTGATTGTGGGCAACGCTACTTGTCACGAAGCTATCGTCAGCCCACAATTGACAGATTTCCATCGTCGTAAGAGAACCTGCGCCTACTAGGCGATGACCGAAGCGGGTGGCATCGCTAAGTCCCTTACCTGCTTCAATGAGGACCCCCATTTTCAGAGGGTGATGCCTGTTTCACCCAGGCTATGGGTGCGTTGACCGTCGGCAGGCTTCAATAGGGACCCTCATTTTCAGAGGGTGATGCGAGGTCGATGCCGACGTCCAGGGCGCCGCTCAACGCCTGGCTTCAATAGGGACCCTCATTTTCAGAGGGTGATGCCGCGATGGACGACGATAAGCCGGAAGGGCAGGACAGCGGCTTCAATAGGGACCCTCATTTTCAGAGGGTGATGCAAGTGAAGACGCTAAAGCAACTGATGCAGAGCCCAAGGCTTCAATAGGGACCCTCATTTTCAGAGGGTGATGCGTTGCCCGGGCTGCGGGCCGGGGCCCACCGATCGGGCAGCTTCAATAGGGACCCTCATTTTCAGAGGGTGATGCCCGGTAGAAACCGTTTGGGAGGTGTTTTCTTGTCGGACTTGCTTCAATAGGGACCCTCATTTTCAGAGGGTGATGCGAGCTTGGCTACTGCACTGGATGCCCGCTTGGAATCCGCTTCAATAGGGACCCTCATTTTCAGAGGGTGATGCGAGGTGGGTAGCCATTGGTCTCCGACTCAAGTTTGGGGCTTCAATAGGGACCCTCATTTTCAGAGGGTGATGCGCCGCCCAGCACAGGACATGCTGGGCGGCCTTATGAGTGGCTTCAATAGGGACCCTCATTTTCAGAGGGTGATGCCCAGCGAGCTTAGCCGCGGGAAACCAATGCTTCCCGCGCTTCAATAGGGACCCTCATTTTCAGAGGGTGATGCAGGCGCGGTTGCCCAAACCCCGTCGGTAGCAACATATATGCTTCAATAGGGACCCTCATTTTCAGAGGGTGATGCGGAGGACGTCCACCGTGGCCATCCACTCCACCGGGGCTTCAATAGGGACCCTCATTTTCAGAGGGTGATGCGCCATTATTGCCTGGATACCAGTAGTCAGCCATGAAGCTTCAATAGGGACCCTCATTTTCAGAGGGTGATGCCCACTCGCGCCGGTGTACTTATTTCCCGCGAGGTCGCGGGCTTCAATAGGGACCCTCATTTTCAGAGGGTGATGCCTTTTTCACGCAAGGTATTACGGCAACCCCACGCGAAGCTTCAATAGGGACCCTCATTTTCAGAGGGTGATGCGTTGGGTCTACGATATCGACATCCGCGACTGGGTGCGGCTTCAATAGGGACCCTCATTTTCAGAGGGTGATGCGAATTGCTCCTGCGGGATCGTGTAAATGGGGACCAAGCTTCAATAGGGACCCTCATTTTCAGAGGGTGATGCATCGCTGGGTGTTCCAGCGGAGACCACAGACCACGGAGCTTCAATAGGGACCCTCATTTTCAGAGGGTGATGCCTGGCTTTTTTAGAGAGGTTTATTATGATTGTGCGTTTGCTTCAATAGGGACCCTCATTTTCAGAGGGTGATGCTGCTCGACGGTCATCTGGACCACCGCGCCAGCTGGTAGCTTCAATAGGGACCCTCATTTTCAGAGGGTGATGCTGCTCGACGGTCATCTGGACCACCGCGCCAGCTGGTAGCTTCAATAGGGACCCTCATTTTCAGAGGGTGATGCTCTGTGGCCCCCTTCTCAGGTGCTATCGCGGGTTCTTCGCTTCAATAGGGACCCTCATTTTCAGAGGGTGATGCTCAACCTCCGCTTCAACCCCAGATAACTTTCCCCCTTCGCTTCAATAGGGACCCTCATTTTCAGAGGGTGATGCTCAACCTCCGCTTCAACCCCAGATAACTTTCCCCCTTCGCTTCAATAGGGACCCTCATTTTCAGAGGGTGATGCGTGCAGACGAATCTCCGTGGTTTCGTCCGGCAGCACAGCGCTTCAATAGGGACCCTCATTTTCAGAGGGTGATGCGGTGTCGAGGATGGTCGGATCGGTGCCGGTCCGTTCCGCTTCAATAGGGACCCTCATTTTCAGAGGGTGATGCTCCGCCGCATGCTGTTCGATGCGGTGGAGGACACGATCGCTTCAATAGGGACCCTCATTTTCAGAGGGTGATGCCGCGCCCCGGTGGGCGGGATGACACTGCCCCCAAATGCTTCAATAGGGACCCTCATTTTCAGAGGGTGATGCTAGAAGGCCGTTTTCCGCTAGCCGAACAGATGTGTGGCTTCAATAGGGACCCTCATTTTCAGAGGGTGATGCGACCGGGGAGTGGAGGTTGTACCCCCGTACCCAAAACGCTTCAATAGGGACCCTCATTTTCAGAGGGTGATGCGGGAACAGGCAAAGACGCCTACCCGGCCGATCAGACGCTTCAATAGGGACCCTCATTTTCAGAGGGTGATGCTCCTGTGCTGGGCGGCGACTTCCACAGCTGATTCCAGCTTCAATAGGGACCCTCATTTTCAGAGGGTGATGCCTGAGGAGGAGCGGGAAGTATGGCAGGCGGCCTGGGGCTTCAATAGGGACCCTCATTTTCAGAGGGTGATGCGGAGCACATGAAGTCTATATAGGCGCGACCTGTTGGGCTTCAATAGGGACCCTCATTTTCAGAGGGTGATGCCCACGTCAGCGCAACCCTTTCTTGTTATTTACCTAAAAGCTTCAATAGGGACCCTCATTTTCAGAGGGTGATGCCCACGTCAGCGCAACCCTTTCTTGTTATTTACCTAAAAGCTTCAATAGGGACCCTCATTTTCAGAGGGTGATGCCCGCGGGAGAGGTAGACATGGGCATACCATGCTCGCCGCTTCAATAGGGACCCTCATTTTCAGAGGGTGATGCTGGGTATTGACTAAGATTGGCCGACTGCTCACTCGTATTGCTTCAATAGGGACCCTCATTTTCAGAGGATGATGCGCGCCGAAGTCCGGCAGAAAGTACGCGCCAAGATCATCGCTTCAATAGGGACCCTCATTTTCAGAGGGTGATGCTTGGCCGGTGACGCGGTGCGCGTTACCGGCTATAGCGCGCCGCTTCAATAGGGACCCTCATTTTCAGAGGGTGATGCGACAACCGCCCACCGGAGCCCGGTGGGCGGGCAGGAACCTAGCTTCAATAGGGACCCTCATTTTCAGAGGGTGATGCCCACCAGCGAGCCACCGGGTAGCTAACCCAGCGGCCCGCGCTTCAATAGGGACCCTCATTTTCAGAGGGTGATGCGCCGATAAGGCGATATGCTTTGCCGGCGAGGCGGCGCGCTTCAATAGGGACCCTCATTTTCAGAGGGTGATGCTTCACCTACGACAGCGGGGTCTCGGCAGGCCGGCACGCTTCAATAGGGACCCTCATTTTCAGAGGGTGATGCTTGGTCGGTGAGCGCGCATGGTGCATTCGCGACCCTTGCTTCAATAGGGACCCTCATTTTCAGAGGGTGATGCCACATGTACGCAGACGGCGTCTTGGTCAAGCCAGGAGCTTCAATAGGGACCCTCATTTTCAGAGGGTGATGCCAGTTGTTCGCTCAGGGCAACCACAGGCTGTACCGGCGCTTCAATAGGGACCCTCATTTTCAGAGGGTGATGCGAGCCACCGGAAGACACCGATATTACAACTATTTATGCTTCAATAGGGACCCTCATTTTCAGAGGGTGATGCGACGCTAAAAATGTGCTGATTGTCAATGAACAAACCGCTTCAATAGGGACCCTCATTTTCAGAGGGTGATGCGCGTGGCCGTTGCCGGGGTTCTCGGTGACGACGGTGGGGCTTCAATAGGGACCCTCATTTTCAGAGGGTGATGCTCCTCCCGCGCTCCAGCGAAAACGCCGAAGCACGTGTGCTTCAATAGGGACCCTCATTTTCAGAGGGTGATGCCGCGGGCCTCCTGATGCGGGAGACCCAACAGGGTCTCGCTTCAATAGGGACCCTCATTTTCAGAGGGTGATGCGTGTATAACGGCTCGCCAACCGCTAATGCGATGGTTGACGCTTCAATAGGGACCCTCATTTTCAGAGGGTGATGCTGCTCTGCTGCTCCCCGAAGAACTGAATCAGATACTCGGCTTCAATAGGGACCCTCATTTTCAGAGGGTGATGCCTCCCGTGTCCGGAGCGCCCACCCGTGCCATAGGATGGCTTCAATAGGGACCCTCATTTTCAGAGGGTGATGCTGAGCTCGGGGCTGAGTCCCGAGCTCGGGTTTCTTAGCTTCAATAGGGACCCTCATTTTCAGAGGGTGATGCGATGGGTGCTCCGGACACGGGAGCAGGGTAGTACGGGCTTCAATAGGGACCCTCATTTTCAGAGGGTGATGCGTGTATCTTGGTTCACCAGCCGACAATGCGGCGGTTGACGCTTCAATAGGGACCCTCATTTTCAGAGGGTGATGCGCAGCGGCTATTGTTGCCCGTCCCGGCTGGACGGGCGCTTCAATAGGGACCCTCATTTTCAGAGGGTGATGCGATGGGATCACCCTACCGGGCCGGCCGAGGCCGAGTGCTTCAATAGGGACCCTCATTTTCAGAGGGTGATGCCAGCGGGCAGCGGGCAGCGGGCCGGCACAGCGCGGTGCTTCAATAGGGACCCTCATTTTCAGAGGGTGATGCTCCCCAGAAACCTCATAGGCAGCGCCCATTGGGAACCACGCTTCAATAGGGACCCTCATTTTCAGAGGGTGATGCCGGCGGAAAGCAAAGATTGACCGGTGCCGGCTACTCCCTGCTTCAATAGGGACCCTCATTTTCAGAGGGTGATGCATGCCCTCCCGGCCGATGATTGCTCCGTCGGGAGGCGCGGCTTCAATAGGGACCCTCATTTTCAGAGGGTGATGCGGGGCGTGCCCGCCCGGGCGGCGTCCTCCAGTTCGTTGAGCTTCAATAGGGACCCTCATTTTCAGAGGGTGATGCCTGGCTATTGCCTATAGGCCCCACCTCCTTCGGAAAGGCTTCAATAGGGACCCTCATTTTCAGAGGGTGATGCAAGGCCGGATAAGCGTACAGCATCATGAGCATCTCACGCTTCAATAGGGACCCTCATTTTCAGAGGGTGATGCCGTGGAGGAGGTAGACATGAGCACAAGCTCCTGCTCGGCTTCAATAGGGACCCTCATTTTCAGAGGGTGATGCGCGGGTTACGCTGGGCAGTCGTGGACCGTACGCGTGGACGCTTCAATAGGGACCCTCATTTTCAGAGGGTGATGCCGGTCTTGTACGCCACGCTCGGCGCGTGGCGTCTAAGCTTCAATAGGGACCCTCATTTTCAGAGGGTGATGCGACAGCGCATAAGAAACGACGCGCAGCCGCACCCAGCTTCAATAGGGACCCTCATTTTCAGAGGGTGATGCCACATGCCCACCCAGCGGGTTACGCTGGGCAGTCGTGCTTCAATAGGGACCCTCATTTTCAGAGGGTGATGCATGCGGCGGTTGACGAGCTTTACACCCTTGACACCAAGCTTCAATAGGGACCCTCATTTTCAGAGGGTGATGCGTTGTTTGACGTGTACATAGACTTCGAGGGCGATACGCTTCAATAGGGACCCTCATTTTCAGAGGGTGATGCAGCTCCGACCAGTGGCACTGGGCCACCCGGCCCGTCGATGCTTCAATAGGGACCCTCATTTTCAGAGGGTGATGCTCTCGCGGCATCCGGGGGCGTATGCTCCGGACGCATTGCTTCAATAGGGACCCTCATTTTCAGAGGGTGATGCCGGGCCAGCAGCGGGCCAGCAGCGGGCCGGCAGCGGGCGCTTCAATAGGGACCCTCATTTTCAGAGGGTGATGCACGACTCAACTTGTTGGGCACTGTCTATATTTGTTCGCTTCAATAGGGACCCTCATTTTCAGAGGGTGATGCTTATGCCGATTCCGTATGCGTTGACGCATATGGATTGCTTCAATAGGGACCCTCATTTTCAGAGGGTGATGCCTTTTGACCGGTTCTTCGGGGACTATATGCTCCCTGAAGCTTCAATAGGGACCCTCATTTTCAGAGGGTGATGCCCGACAGTGCGGCGGTTGATGAACTCTACACCCGGGGGCTTCAATAGGGACCCTCATTTTCAGAGGGTGATGCCCAGCAATAGTGCCGAGGCTGGGCGGCGAGACGGAGCTTCAATAGGGACCCTCATTTTCAGAGGGTGATGCCTTCCTGACATTCTAGCCAAGTGACCATGCACTTGGCCCGCTTCAATAGGGACCCTCATTTTCAGAGGGTGATGCCCGTCGCCCGGATTTGCAACACGTTTCGCAGACTAGCCGCTTCAATAGGGACCCTCATTTTCAGAGGGTGATGCTCGACAGGATGAGCAGGCCGAGGCAGCGGTTCAAAAGCTTCAATAGGGACCCTCATTTTCAGAGGGTGATGCTCCACGATCTGGGCGTCAATTTCGGCGGCGCGTTTCGCTTCAATAGGGACCCTCATTTTCAGAGGGTGATGCGCGACCCATGTGGCTGGGGCCAAACCTCGGGTTACAAGGCTTCAATAGGGACCCTCATTTTCAGAGGGTGATGCGAATAGAGCTGTTCCCACATTCCTTCGGCGCATGAATGCTTCAATAGGGACCCTCATTTTCAGAGGGTGATGCCCGACCACTCCATGCCCACCACAAGCAGTGCGTCGGAGCTTCAATAGGGACCCTCATTTTCAGAGGGTGATGCTAGCGCTACGTTTCCCGATACTGTTTCAGGTGAGCACCGCTTCAATAGGGACCCTCATTTTCAGAGGGTGATGCGATGGCGGCCTTGTGGCCGCCATTCGGATTCTGTGGGGCTTCAATAGGGACCCTCATTTTCAGAGGGTGATGCCTGCACTGAGGCTTACTTGTCCGCTACGCGTACCGGCTTCAATAGGGACCCTCATTTTCAGAGGGTGATGCGGAGGGTGCCCTGACTAGGGCGTTTGCACCGCAACGGCTTCAATAGGGACCCTCATTTTCAGAGGGTGATGCCAGGGTTTCCGCCGGAATAACTTCGACGTGCGTGGATGGCTTCAATAGGGACCCTCATTTTCAGAGGGTGATGCCTATTCATTTCTCCATTGTCCCGTCTAGGTTCCATGACGCTTCAATAGGGACCCTCATTTTCAGAGGGTGATGCATGCCAGCCGCAGCTGCGGCTGGCCTAGCGATCTAATGCTTCAATAGGGACCCTCATTTTCAGAGGGTGATGCGGGACGCTTTGGGCCGTTCCGGCATCATAGATCCTCGCTTCAATAGGGACCCTCATTTTCAGAGGGTGATGCCGCATGAGACGCTCGCCACGCGATCGTCCCAGGCGGAGCTGGCTTCAATAGGGACCCTCATTTTCAGAGGGTGATGCCCCGTGGTCACCATAACAGTCATACCGCAGGCGGACGCGCTTCAATAGGGACCCTCATTTTCAGAGGGTGATGCTTGGAGTATTTCGAGATATCGATTGCGAGTATTGTTGCTTCAATAGGGACCCTCATTTTCAGAGGGTGATGCGAGTTGTCCAACATGAATTTGCAAACGCCATAAGCATGCTTCAATAGGGACCCTCATTTTCAGAGGGTGATGCGGACTCGATGTTCGGCCCCTGTCCGCCACCATGAGAGCTTCAATAGGGACCCTCATTTTCAGAGGGTGATGCAAGCTGTGCTCCGCGGCATTTTCGCTGTAGAGACGTTCGCTTCAATAGGGACCCTCATTTTCAGAGGGTGATGCTCGGCGGCCACAGGGGCCAGTGCTAAAGCGATATCAGCTTCAATAGGGACCCTCATTTTCAGAGGGTGATGCCATCATCTGCCCAGCGAAGAACTTTCGTCGCCACAAATGCTTCAATAGGGACCCTCATTTTCAGAGGGTGATGCGAGACGGTCGTGAACCGGCCGTCTCAGCCGGAATTGGCTTCAATAGGGACCCTCATTTTCAGAGGGTGATGCTCGCTGGGCGCTCCAGCGGAGACCACAGACCACGAGCTTCAATAGGGACCCTCATTTTCAGAGGGTGATGCGAGGATGCGGGGGGGCTCAGGGATGCGGTAGTCAACCTGCTTCAATAGGGACCCTCATTTTCAGAGGGTGATGCACCACCTTGGGATAAGAGTGCACGAGATCATAAGCGCTGCTTCAATAGGGACCCTCATTTTCAGAGGGTGATGCTGTGGAGCAGTTGGCGGATTGGGAAATTGAGCTCGGGGCGCTTCAATAGGGACCCTCATTTTCAGAGGGTGATGCCCCGTCCGGGCTGGACGGGCAATCTCTCGCATGAGAGCTTCAATAGGGACCCTCATTTTCAGAGGGTGATGCTAAACTTGCTAACGGGCGGGCGTTTCCGTGTTAGCCTGGCTTCAATAGGGACCCTCATTTTCAGAGGGTGATGCCCGGACTGTACCGGCGGCATGGGGAGTGTGTTAGCCTCGCTTCAATAGGGACCCTCATTTTCAGAGGGTGATGCCTGGGCGCGCCCACGATAATGACCTATTCGGCGTTCGGCGCTTCAATAGGGACCCTCATTTTCAGAGGGTGATGCTGGGGCGGCAAGCGTATCGTCACCACCCACATCTGGGCTTCAATAGGGACCCTCATTTTCAGAGGGTGATGCCGGCCAAATGCGGGATCTCGGGTACGAGCATTTGCCGCGCTTCAATAGGGACCCTCATTTTCAGAGGGTGATGCGCCGCGGATGTCCTCGCGGCGCGCGGCGGTGTATGTTCGCTTCAATAGGGACCCTCATTTTCAGAGGGTGATGCCCCCGCCTCACGCAAAAGCTGTTTAGTCGCAATAATATGCTTCAATAGGGACCCTCATTTTCAGAGGGTGATGCTTGCCCCCGGCTCCTCTAGATCCTCGCGGGACAGTTGCTTCAATAGGGACCCTCATTTTCAGAGGGTGATGCGACAGCCCGCCGAGCCTTGTGGATGCTAAGTTGTTCGCTTCAATAGGGACCCTCATTTTCAGAGGGTGATGCCTTTGGGCCTATTGGCTGGATGTCCTTAAAACTGGGCCGCTTCAATAGGGACCCTCATTTTCAGAGGGTGATGCTCTCGCGGCGTCTGGAGGTGTACCTTCCGGACGTGTGGCTTCAATAGGGACCCTCATTTTCAGAGGGTGATGCCTCACAAAGAGCCAAGTTAACGGTCGGTGGCGCCCATTCAAGCTTCAATAGGGACCCTCATTTTCAGAGGGTGATGCGCTAAGCACCTAGGTGGTATGGGCTCTTTATGGAATTGCTTCAATAGGGACCCTCATTTTCAGAGGGTGATGCCTAGCAATAGCGCATACTGCGGATACCCTTCGCGATATGGCTTCAATAGGGACCCTCATTTTCAGAGGGTGATGCCGCGAAGGAGGTAGACATGAGCAGCATAAGCTCCTGCCGCTTCAATAGGGACCCTCATTTTCAGAGGGTGATGCCGGCGCGTGGCTTTACGCCCACTCGCCGGAAGAGAATCGCTTCAATAGGGACCCTCATTTTCAGAGGGTGATGCATGCGACGACCTGAAAATAGTCGCCATCATGCCAATGCTTCAATAGGGACCCTCATTTTCAGAGGGTGATGCGATTCCGAGCCGCTTGTACCAATTTACACCATCCCTGCTTCAATAGGGACCCTCATTTTCAGAGGGTGATGCTTCGTGCCAGCGTCCACCCTTGCCGGCGGACCCAATGCTTCAATAGGGACCCTCATTTTCAGAGGGTGATGCGCGATCGACTGGGTGTGGGCGATGTACGGGCTGCCCGCTTCAATAGGGACCCTCATTTTCAGAGGGTGATGCATGGCTCACCATTCCCGAAGGGCTGTCCGTCGGAGAAGCTTCAATAGGGACCCTCATTTTCAGAGGGTGATGCTCCGCCGACACGAGACGTTCCCGCTTATCGGTCTGTGGGCTTCAATAGGGACCCTCATTTTCAGAGGGTGATGCCGCCACTTCCACCCGGCTCGCCGAGATGGGCGCCGCCAAGCTTCAATAGGGACCCTCATTTTCAGAGGGTGATGCTCTGCCTTGCCACGAATCCCCACCCGCTGCCTACTTCGCGCCGCCAAGCTTCAATAGGGACCCTCATTTTCAGAGGGTGATGCCGAAAGCGGCGACCACGCTGGCCGATAACGACCGTGCTTCAATAGGGACCCTCATTTTCAGAGGGTGATGCGCAGATCACTCGGGGTAAACGCTAAAGCTTTAAATGCTTCAATAGGGACCCTCATTTTCAGAGGGTGATGCTAGAGCGTGCTGTTGTACTGCTCGGGGCTCAGCATGCTTCAATAGGGACCCTCATTTTCAGAGGGTGATGCAACAACGACAGGCGCTGCAACGCCAGATCATCCCCATGCTTCAATAGGGACCCTCATTTTCAGAGGGTGATGCGCATTTTGAACTGGCCACCGCAACCCCAGGTGCCCCAGCTTCAATAGGGACCCTCATTTTCAGAGGGTGATGCATCGCCGGTGGGTGAATATTATGGACGAATTCGATGGGCTTCAATAGGGACCCTCATTTTCAGAGGGTGATGCATTGGGTGCGCGGTGGTGCTGAGGCGCTTCGCAGGCTTCAATAGGGACCCTCATTTTCAGAGGGTGATGCGGGCGGAATTGTATGAAAAAGCTACGGTTGTCTAATCGCTTCAATAGGGACCCTCATTTTCAGAGGGTGATGCCTGGCCGCCTGGTGCGACGCCATGAGTGCCGCCAAGAATGCTTCAATAGGGACCCTCATTTTCAGAGGGTGATGCCTAGGTCTTGCCTACCCCACGCCCCCCCACGACTATATGGCTTCAATAGGGACCCTCATTTTCAGAGGGTGATGCTTCGGCCAGGACCGGCAACCGCCCACGCCTAGAGGCGTGCTTCAATAGGGACCCTCATTTTCAGAGGGTGATGCCAGCCTACGCGAAAGCGGGAGCATAGCCGCCACCTATGCTTCAATAGGGACCCTCATTTTCAGAGGGTGATGCTGTTCCAGGACGCCCGTATCCGCGGCATGATGTGGCGCTTCAATAGGGACCCTCATTTTCAGAGGGTGATGCGGGGCGGGATCATATGAAAAAGCTACGGCTATCGAACGCTTCAATAGGGACCCTCATTTTCAGAGGGTGATGCGCAGACCGCGCGCGAGAACGTCTTTCGCTCTGGTGTAGCTTCAATAGGGACCCTCATTTTCAGAGGGTGATGCAGGTCCACCGGGCGCACCGGCGCGCCCGGGTCCATGTTGGCTTCAATAGGGACCCTCATTTTCAGAGGGTGATGCACCCCGAATTCTAGCAGACCGCCGCGCACGAGCGCAGCTTCAATAGGGACCCTCATTTTCAGAGGGTGATGCCCGGCGTCACCGACGCCCGCGAAACCGGCACGATGCTTCAATAGGGACCCTCATTTTCAGAGGGTGATGCGGCTCGACCAACTAACGGCCGAACACAAGGGATGCTAGCAGACTTCGCGAGCGGTGTCTGCCAGATGGTGCGCGGTAAAGGTCAGAGCCGGCGTCCGACAGCCATGAAAGCCACTCGCACAAGGGGACGAACACTGACGCCAAGGACTCGCAGCACACCAGCGCTCGCATCATACGATCACCGGCCCGGAGGTGGGCAGGCTGCGGGATGTGCCGATGGTTTCCATCGGGCGTGAGCCGGGAGGTCCCAGATCGATCAGCACTACCGAATCCTGCCTGGGTTCCAACTCTGGCACTATCTCGGCCCGCCAACTGAGCAGTTCAGCCTTATTTAAGTCGCATAAGAACACCGAATATTGTAGCCTTTGACCATAACCCTCCATGACCTTTATCACTCGTCGCAGCCGTTTGGGATCACAAATGTCATAAGCTATCAAATAGCGCGTCCTACTCATGGCTTACCTCGTGACCACCGGTGGGTATTCACTGAGTTCACCCACGAAAACCGCGGCCATCAGGCGTGCCTGCACCTCCAGAGCCCGTCGATAGCTGATCCGATACCCAAAAGTCGGATGCTTGAATTCCTGCATCAGGCGGCGCTCATAGGCGGCCAGCACGGCCCGGCGTCCTGCCGTGGTTAACTGCACACCCGCATTGCGCTGCAGAAAACTGGACTCGGTGACTTCCCCGTTGTTCAGCACCTGCAACACCACCGAATCCGCGATGAGCGGCCGGAACTCCTCCGCCAGATCCAGTGCCATTGCGGGTCTGCCATACCGGGGACGATGCAGCACCCCAAGGTAAGGGTCCAGCCCTACCGCCAGGCAGGCCACGACCAGGTCCTTAATCAGCAGCGAGTAGCAGAATCCGAGCAGCGCGTTTACCGGGTCGGTCGGCGGACGTCTGGTGCGTCCAGCCTGTTGGAATGAGCGCTGCCAGAGCGGATCGGACAGCAGATGAGCGAAATGCTGAAAATACAATCTTGCCGCAGTACCCTCATAGCCGAGCAACACCGCGGTCTGATCACAGCTTGCGGCATCGCTGGCCAACTGTTTCAGACTGGCGAATACCTGGGGATCGACTAGACGTTTCGCATTGCGCATCAGCATGGTGCGTTGATTGCGGATCTTGCCGGCTATCAAGGCGGCCGCTATCTGCCCACCACCGGTAGCGGCGCGCGCGACCTGCTGGCGGCGCAGATCCACATACTTGCCCGGATGCGCCTGCGACCAGCCATTCAGCCAACCCCCGTAGCTCAACCAGATGGTTGACGCGCCCACCGCCCACAATTTGGTTAGTGCCTCGGTGGTGACCTGTACATGACCCACCACGCAAAGATGCTGCACATCTATCAGACGCAGGTCGGCCAACGTCTCGTCCTGCAAGGTCACCTGGACGCGTCCACCCCGCACCCTGACCACCGCGCCCTGTTCGACCACATACAGCGGGGCCGAATCAGGGTCGCGTGGCAGAATCCGCCGCAATTCGCTTTGCCTCCGATGCAGCAGTGCATTCGTCTCATCGGGCAGACATAGCCCGGCCAGCGAGCAGCGCGGGCACCGGGGATCGTCCAGCAACGGCATCGGTGCCTGGGTGCGTCCCATCGCCTGCTGCATCTCGGTCAGGATCTCGGCTAGCCTGACCCTGGCCTCTGCATCCCAGGGGACCGGAATCCGGGTGTGCCCCTCATCGTAAGACACATGCCCCTCATCGACCCGGAAGCCCGCGGCCTCCAACAACGCCGAATAGCACCACACCTGCACCCGGTCTGCAGGCCAGCAGGAACCATCCGACCGGGGATGGCCCTTCTTCAAATCGACCGGAACGGATCGCCCCGTCTCGTGATCGACCCGATCGATCACTCCGGTCAACCCCCAACCAGGATCCGACAAGGCCACCGAAAAAGTGGCCTCCGGGGGAGCTTCCTCCCCCGGGCTGGGTAATCGGCCGGCCTTGGCGTCCACGCTACGATGCCGAAACGTCCCAGCCGCGGTGTCGTCATTGGACTCCCACCGCTGCTGCACCCATTCCAGGTAGCACGATCTTGGGCAGTAGACGTAGTCGCTGACCATCCGTGCCGGAATCAGCTCTGGGAACTCGCTCATAGCGGAGCCAATCTGCCGAAGCCGAAATGGCTCAGGGCACCCAGGCACAGTATTCCGGGCACCGGGCGGTCCAATTGCAGAAGATCCACCTGGAACGCCTGATGGGAAGGCATCGCCTCGTCCCATCTGCGGGTGAAATGGTCGGTCTGTTCGGTGAGTTCAAGCGCTACCGGGCGTGGGGCATCGGCGCCGAACCGATGCCGCAGCTCCTTGGCCAGGTAGTCAGCCATCAACTGCCCCCAATCCTGGCGGGGCTTGCAATGCCAGGTGGTCAGCAGCGGCGTCGCCGAAGCCCAGGCATCGCTGACCACCGAATACCCTAGGTGTCTCAGCACTACCTCTGCCGGGCCGACCTGCTGCAGATGCAACTCGCCACCGCGATAACCGGCCGGCTCTACCGGCCAGCGCGGCAACCGGGTCACCGCCAGCACGCGGCGAACCTGGGGGTCCGTCAGCCCGGCCGGCACCCACAGCATCAGATCGTTCACCCAGCCATCGGCCTCATCCCACAGCCAGTGGGCATGCGCATGCCGGCCCCAACGCGCCCGGGTCTGTTCGCTGGCCCGGTGGCCACCGAGCAGGAAGTCCTGCGGATCGGTCGAGGTATCCAGACCATGCACCACCGCCTGCCGCAGCCTGTCGGTAGCCAGCACCGCATACCTGGCCGGGTAGCCACCGGATGTCACCAACCGCCAGCGAAACGCCTCAACCCGAGCTGGCGCGGGAACCCGAAAGACCGCCTGGTCGGCGACGGTCAAGGCGGCTGCCTCGACTGGGTTCTGCCGATCGAACAGATCCTCGGAGTCCGGAATCGGGTCTGTCTGCGTGCTCATGCCGGGGAACCCGCGGTGACGTCCCAGATGACCCGGGGCGGCGAGAAGGAACCGTAACCGCCCTGATCGGTGCGGCGAATCCGGGCGGAATAGACCCGGAAGACACCGGTGCGGAAACCAGCAACCCGGCTAGGGGGCATCCCGGTACACAGCAATGCGCGGGTGGCGGCCCAATCCAGCGGCACCGACCACAATCCCCACCGGAACACCCCCTTCTTCCAACTGCCCGAAGCGCCCGGTGGCAGGGACTGTTCGCCTCGGCCGCGCACCGGCAGGGCAGCCAGCCCGACCAGGCCCAGCCAGTCGGCTCCCGGCACGAGCTGCTTGACGGTGCCGGCCGGCGCGGAGAAACCGTAGGCATACACTCGGTCATCGCTGACATCCCAACCGAAGGTGGCAAACCGGTCGCTGGTGTGTTCGTATTCCCACGGCCCGAAAACCGCCTCACGCAAAAGATCCGCGGTAACATCGCGTTGCAACGACCTGGCGATGGCCAGGAACTTCTGGCTACCGGCGCAAAAATGCAGGTCGGTAGGTTTACCTCCCCCGTTCTTGGCGAACGTGCCCTCAGCGATCAAGGCAGACGCCAGTTCGGCGCTGCGGCCACCATCGCCTGCGCCCCGGCAGGCCAACAGATATCTGCGCTGCTGGGCGGCGTTCAATTTGATCTCGGGCAACCCGTCGAAGGTCAGCGCCGGCGCATCGGCCCAGGCCTGCCGGTCGGCGTCCAGGGCTGCCACGATCTCATCGGATGCCAGACCGGTGCTGTACAGCACCGGTCTGGGCAGCATCTGATTGTGCCAACCCAGCCGGGGCTGGGCGTCCGGGCATAGCCGGGCGAGACCGGCCAGACAACCCAAAGCCGCGAAATAGCCGAGCGGATTGCTGCCATCCAGACCGGTCAACTCGATCTCGATCACGTTGTCACCTTCCTCACCCGTCGATTTCTGCTGCTGGGACGCCGGTGGCATCCGTAGTCCGGTCACGTTGTCACCTCCGGGTCACGGGTTTCGGCTTCGCTGCGACGGTGATCGGCCAACCGGAACACCGCCTCCAACCAGGCCAGGCCGTGATGGCCGTAGCGGCGCAGCAGACGATAGAACCGCATCGCCTGCTGCGCACCGAAGTCGCCAGTCAACTGGGTATTGGTCACCAGCCGTCTGCCACGCACGCTCACCGCAACCTCACGCGGTGCCGGGTCGGCCACGAGCTCAGGCCACGGCCGGGCTTGGCCGTGATGGGTGACGATCAGATGCAACACCAGATCCGGGTCGTGGGCTTCCTGCAGCAGGCCGGGATCTTGACAGGCCAAGGCGGCGCTCAAGAACTCGTGCCTGGTGCCCGGCGGGTAATCCCAAAACGGATCGCCGCAGCGCACATGCCCGCCGGGGCGGCCCGACTTGGCAAGCAACTCATCTCTACTGGCCAGTTCGAGCACATCGCCAACCAAACCGAACTGGAAACGCTCGTCTGCCTTACCCAGGTCGTGCAATTCCCCAGCCAGCCCCAGATCGGCGACCAACTCGTCCGGCAGCCCGCAGCGTTCGGCCATTTCCCGTGCCATCGCGGCCACCCCCTGCAGGTGATCGGTCAGCGAAACCTGCACCCCCAGATGCGAATTCGTGGCATCTCGGCCATCCGGGATGCGCCTCGCCGGGCAGATCACCGCCCAACGATCACCGTAGTCGACGACGTCTGCTAGGCGCGCCATACAACCAGGGCGCGAATCGTGGTCCTCGTGCGAGCCGGCATCCTGCCGGCTACCGGCAGCGCTGGCGGATGCCGTCGGGCCAGGAAGCCGGCTGCGACGGTTTGCCTCGGCGACGAACTCGGCCCGGCGCGACCCGGTTTCCGAATCGTCGTCCGAATCGGGGCGCCGCCACGGGTCGTCGTCGCGAGGCCGCAACACCACCCAGCCCGCCTCATAGGTCACCTCGTCCGCGATGTCGCTGACCGGTTCGGTACCACTCGGATCCCACACCCCATCGACCAGCCCGCCATACTCGGCCGGCGCAAACACCACATCGCCGGGACGCAGCTCGTGCGCATCGATCGGTTGGGCGGCGCCTTCATCGTCCAACCGCCAAACCCGCCGGTTCACCGAAACACCGGAGGCCGGCGATACCTCGATGCCGGGGCTGTCGATATCCGCGGTCGCCGGCGGCACGGCGTTCGGTGCAGCAAGCCACTGCCGCACCGCAGTCACCGGCACATCGAGCCTTTCCGAGGGCAATGCCGACAGCGCGCCGAGGATGCTGCTCGCCGCGTCGATGCCGTCATCTGTCAACGGTGGCAGATCGAACCGCCACACCAATGAGACATCGGCGTTTGGTTTCCGGAAACCGTGCAGCAGGGCATCGACGGTGGCCTCCAGGGGACGGTCGGTGGTGGTTGCGGCGAGCTCATCCAGATCGGTGGGCATCAACACCGCCGCCGGTACCGGCGGCATATCCAGGCCCGTACCCAGCTCGGTGAGATCCTGCGACATCGGGCCGCAGTCGAACTCCTCATGGCCGAACCGTTTCTCCAACTCCGCAAGGGTGGCACCAAGCGCCGGACCGTAGATCGGATCGTCGGCTGGCTGGCCCGTGGTGGCGACGATGAACGCCTGGGCGGGCAGGCCGGCTGCGGCATGGACGCCGCGCCTATCCAGGCGCCCGAGACGCTGCCGCAAGGCTGCCAGCGGGCAGATCTCGCTGATCAACGCGTCGAAACTATAGTCAGCGCCAACCTCGATGCACTGGGTGGCCACCACGAAACGCAGGCCCGGCTGCGTCTCGCGGTCTGCGGCCGCCCAGGCGGTAGCCTGTGCCTGCGCCCGGGTACGTTCCCGACCACGCATCCGGCCGGTGATCAGCAGGCTACCGTGGCCCAACTCGACGAGCCTGCGGTGCACTGCGACCGCGGTAGCCACCCGGTTGACCACCACACCTATCACCCCGTCGGTGATCTCTGGTCGTTCGGCCAGAACCTTGATGGCCGACCCCCAGGCGGCAGCGGGGTCCTGCCCCTTCTTTCCGATGGCAGGCAGCAGCCGGCAGCGTTTGCGGGCGCCTATCCGGCCGGCTAGCCGGGCGTCCCCGGTGAGCAGGCTGGGTTCGGCCGGGAATCGTTGCAGCGGGCCGGTGCCGGGCGTGGCCGACATGCGGACCACCTGGTTCGGCCTGGTCACCCGGATTTCGGCAGGCAACTGCTCGAGTGCCTCCAAGGTTTCTACCAGGGCGGTGCTCAGCTGTACCTCGTCCAGTAGGATCAGAGTGTCGGCCCCGGTCAGCCCGGCATGGATCGGCGCCATTCGGCGCCCGACCCCGTAACCCCGAAACAGCAGCCGAGACCCGAACTGGTCGACGGTCGAGACGATCACGGCCGGCTGATCGGGCCAGCGCAGCCATTCCTGCGGGTCGAGTAGCCGGGGCCCACCACCGCGCAGCCGGCCAATATCCAACGCCACCCCCGTGCCGGACAGACCGGCCAGGCGTTGAGCCACCCTGGTCAACGGGGACGCGGGGTCGCCGGTCAGCGCGGACTGCAATCGGTCGGCCACCGCCCGGGCCCGCGCCGCCGTCTGATCGACTATGGTGCGTCGATCGACCACGAACGCGACCCGGCGGGGCATCGTTTCACACCTGGCGGCCAGCGCGTAGACCGCGATATCGAGGGCGGCCGTCTTGCCCGACCCGGTTGGCAGGTCGAGCAGCGCCGGCCAGCGGCCCGTGGTGACCACCTGCTCGGCAAGCGCCACCTGCCAATCGAAGGGTGCCATGCCCCACAGCTGGTTGAAGAAGGCACCGAAATCGCGGGCCAGGTCAGTCATTTCGGTGCTCCTTCGTAGGGGTCATCAGACCGAAACCGAGGTTGCGGTTGCCGCCGATGAGCAGCGGCCCGGCCACCGGGGTGTCGAACTCGATACGGGCATGCACCAGACGCCGGACGCGTCCGGCCTGGATGACCCGTGGGAAACTGCCTGCTGGCCGGACCCCGGCCAGCAGAGACTGGCGGGTGGTCTCGATATTCACCGGACTTGGCAGACCCGCCCGGGAACACGAGTGCGTCAACCATTCGATCAGCCAGGTTTCGTACTCGTCGGCGGCCAGGATACGGCGCGGTGATTCCGCGATGACCAGCGGTAACGCGGAATACCAGATGCGTGCCGGCCGCGCCCAGCGAGCCCATTGCAGGGTGAGCTGAGTGGGATCGGTGAGCCGTTTGATCTTGGGCAGCCCCTGCAACGCGCTCGGCGCCACCCCGTCGAGGGCGGCAGCCACCGCCCGCAGCAGGGGTCGACGCTCCGCCGGTGCGAGATCGCGCGGGACGATCACCGCGCCCCCGAGTAGATCCCCGGTAGCCTGCGGATGCCCCACATTCGGTAACCCCAGCACGAAGACATCGCGTCCCCGGGTCGAGCCGGTGGCCGCACAGGCCTGCAACACCGCCCCGCGGATCGTGGCGGTCAGATTGGCCAAGGCCGGTGCCCCCAGCCGCGGCCGGATCTCGAAACTAAACCAGATTCCGGCGGTATCCGAGCTACGCGGCGGCCGGTCTGGACGAGGCCGGCTCGTGGCATATGGGGTCGAGACCGCCGGCAAAGCCCGCGGCCGGGCTCCCCGGTGACGGTGGAAGAGTTCGACCAGGGCATCAAGCTGTCCCGGCCCGGTGGTGCGCAACAGTTCCTCGGCATCTGGGTCGGGCCAGTGGGTGATCTGCTGCACCGGATCGTCCAGCAACCGGCAACTGACCAGCGAGGACGAATGCCCGAACCGGGTCACGCGGGCCAGCAGCCCGTCGAGAGTCTGCCGCTGCCGGCCGGTCAGCTCCGCGTCCGGCCAGGTGTAGGTGATGATGCACCGGCCGTCGGATTCCGGGGCCAGGGTCATCGAGGGGAACGTGCGGGGTTGCCGATCCCGGCCCGCGGGCATCGAATCGGGTAGGGCCTCGAGTTTCGCCATGGCCTCCTCGACCGACTTGCCGTGCACTAGGCTGGCGACATCGCGTGCCTTGTTGAGTTGGCTCATCGCCGATCTGCGTTCTCGGTTGGTTAGGTTGCCCGCGGCCAGCCGTCGGCGAGCCTCGGTTGCTTTTTCCACTCGCTGCCACAGCGCCTTGCCGATCACCGAAGCATCGTTGACCGGCACATAGTGGATTACCGGAGTACGGGCCCTGGCCTGCCCCACCCCGATGCGGGGTGAACCATGGCATTCCAGCCTGCGCAGCAACAGTTCCTCATCCGGGTTGGCCTCGGGTGTGCTGGCCCATTCGGCGACCAGCGCCGAGAAGAACCTGGCCGGATGCGGTGGCCACTCGGGGGCGTTCCGGTCATCGTGCCTGGCGGCCACATACCGCCCGGTGAGGAAGTCGACCTCAACGGTGAGCATCATTCAGCCTGGTCGTCCGCGGGTCGCTGAAAGGACTGGGCGCGGCTGCGCTTGATCAGTTCGCGCAGTTTGGGTGCCGGGACGAGCCGGATCGGCTCGGTCGGCCAGGCCAACCCGGCCGCGGCGCATTCGGCCGCGGCCTGCTCCAGCAGGGCTACCGCCGCTGCCCGGTCGACCGGGAACACCGGCGGGGTGCTGCCGTCGCGCGGCACCAGCTCAAGGCGGGCCTCGTGAGTGGGCACCAACAGGCAGCGTGACCGCAGATCGTAGTCGTAGTCGCGCTGGTAGGCGATCGCCACCACACCCAGGGCGGCGACAGCGGTGCGAGCGGCCAACTCGGCGCGCTGCCGGGCGGCACCGCTCAGCGCGGCCCCGGAGGCATCGGTGCAGAAACGTAGCTTGCGCAGCGCCGCTAACGAGATCACCGTGGTTTGAATGGCCTTCTCAATGGTCACACCACCGGCCTGGTGGTCGATCGACGGGGTGACATTGCCGTGGTTGACCGCGGACGGCCGGCCCAGATCGCCCTTGTTGCCCACCGCCACCGGGCCCTTCTTATCAACCTGGGCTTCGCTCTCGTCCAGCGTCCACCCTTGGTCTGGTTCGGCATGCCTATACACCGTGGCCGCGCTGCGCTCGATCTGTAGCGGGTCGATCCGGCTGCCGACCTTGACACCGAATTGGGCGCCCAAACCGACGATCTCGGAGACGAAGGCCCGCTGGAATTTGGCGCCCAACCCACCCTTGGGGCCGGTGGAATCCCACATGCCCATCAGCAGGGCTACCGGATTGGTCAGGAACAACGCCGTCGCCGCGTCCGGTGAGGCGTCGGTGATCTGGTGGCCCAACTCGCTCAACCGGAACAAGGTGCCGTCCAGCATCGAATCGCGGAAGATCGCATCGGCCAGCCGATGCGGGGCTTGCAGAGCGGTGATACGCCCGATCTCGATCAGCTCTTCGTCCACGGTGAAATCGACGAATGGATTCGGAAAGCTGATCTCACCGGCATCCAGGCCCTCCTGGAGGGCAAGCTCGTGCCGGTTGGCGCTGCTGGCCACCGAATCGAGCAGGACGCTGCGCTTTTCCACACCATCCTCCCGGTAGGTTTCGGTGGCATACCGGGTGGGGGCCCCGTCCGAAACCCCGTAGGTGGACGGGAACACCTTGTCGCCGACGCCGCCGGCGGGCTGCAACTCGGTGCGGCAACGCAGCGCCACATGGGAGCCGCCGACCGCCGCGCGCAGGATGTCGAAATCGAGGGTAGTCATTCTCGTGCCTTTCTGTTGGCCGTTGGTGGGATACTGGTCGTGCGGTCGCAGATGTCGCTGCCCGATGGTCTGCGGTCCCCCGATGCCATGCACAAAGTTCAGCAGGTGCCACTGACATTTTTTATCCGGGGTGGGTGATTCTTGGCGAGATCTTGGAATCGGCCATCGCTGGGCTGCCGCGGCAGCGTGCCGGAGGCCGCCCAGCGGCGCGTCACGTGTCGTATCGGGCGGCCGCTAGATCGGCAGCCGTCGCCTGCGCGTCCCCGGTGTCACCAGGATTGTGGGCGGATCGTGGTTAGCGAGCGGGAGCGCGGCATGCCTGGCCGGGTCTCAGGAGTCCTGGGTGACCGGAAGGTACGTCTCGTGGAATCGGGAGCCGGCGATCAGCCACATGTAGCCCCGGTCGTTGCTGACCACCCAGTCGCCTGGGACGGCGGTCTCGGGCCCCTCGGCAGATTCGACGACTTCGCCCGGAACGGCAGGGCGGGCGTCCACCTCGCCGAAGCGTTCTGCGTAGACCGACCCGCACGGGCGATATGTGCGGGCGAATTCGTCGGAGGTGACGCTCCAGGTGCTATTGCCATCGGTGAGCAGCAGATCCCCGGGCTGCGCGGTTAACCGCTGACCAGAATGTGTGGTCCAGGTTCGCGAAACGAGCAGGCGTTCGACGATCCGGACACGGCCCCGGCGGGCATATCTCATCGGCGGGCACCCCCGGTGATAGCCGGCGACGACACCGGACACCCCAGCAGTGCCAATGAGAGGGTCATACCGTCTCAGTATAGTGGGTCGTGCCCGGCAGCCGCTGAAGGGGCTGGGAACGGCCGGAGCCAACAAGACGGCCGATCGGCCGGGTTCTGGGGTCTGCTGGGTGTTTGGTTTCGCTGCTGGTTTATTGTGTCGGGACTGCCGGCTGGCTAATATCTCGACTGCTGGGTAGCCGGGTCGATGGTGCCTATCGGGCCCGGCTATCGGGGTAGCGCTGGCCGAGGCCTAACCAACGCCATGGCGGCGCGGGCATAGGGGGACAAGATGACGTGGGGCCATTGGGTGTCCCTGGCGATCGCGGTGATTTCGCTGATTATCTGGGTTTCGCTGCGCTGGGCGCGCCGCAACTCGCGCGGTCCCGGCCGGCCGGGCAGGGTCATCGAGTGGTTCGATCGGAGCTGGTTCGCCTCATTGAGTTCACGGGTGTGGCTTGTCGCCCTCGTCGCGGTTTTGATCTATCCGATCCAGGTCGCGCAGCTGAACGGCCTCGGCGGCTTGGTAGGGGCAGTTATCGGGGCCTTCTACGTCACCATGCAGGTGTTCGTGGCCGGGGTGGATATTGCCCCAACGCTTCGGCTAATGCGAGAGGCCGACGGGTTCGCGTGCATCGGGGCCGGCTACGCCCTGCTGCTTTCGGCCGCGGCGCCAATCCTGACCGTCACCCTGGTGGTCAGCCTGATCGGCGATCTGTGGGGCAAACTGCAATATGCCCGCAGGCTACGACACCGTCGTCGGGCGGATGTATTCAGTGAACTCAACGAGAATTCGCTGGCGTTGGCCGAGAGCATCCGCAAATGCGATCCGGAATCGATCATCGTATTCACCAATGTGCTATCAGATGACAGCAAGTTCTCGACCGGTCTACAGGCACGGGCCGATCGGCTGAAGGCCATCTGCCTGCGCGACGATGCGCTTTCCCCCGCCCTGACCTGGCGCCGTAAACGCCGAATGCGGTTCTTCGTCATGGGCTCAGACCCGGCTGAGAACCTGCGGCAGGCTTACAAGATCACATCGGACGAGCGGTACACCCGGCGCCGTGGGCAGACCGATCTATACCTGTTTTCGGACTCCGTCGAAGGCCGATTGATCGTCACCAGCGCGACGAGATCGAGCAACCCATCGGAGGATACCGAATCGCGAGCGAATGGCTCCCGGGCAGCCGGCACCGCCGGATCGGGCCCGTTGCGGGTCCGGCGCATCAACATCGCGCGCACCATGGTCTACAACTGGCTATGGCAGGATTCCCAGCAACCGGGCGTTCGGGGTATCGGCAAGACCGGAGGCATTGACCTATTCAGCCGGGCGGCCACGACCGACCGTGGGGACCGGTTGATATCGGCGGTCATCTTAGGGTTGGGGGAGCATGGCATGGAGATGCTGAAGGCCCTCACCTGGTTCTGCCAGATGGATACCACAGCCGGTGGCCAGTACCTGTTGAAAGTGGACGGGTTCGATACTGATCCGCACATCGCCAAACGATTCCGCCTGGATTATCCCGGCCTGGCCAAGAAGCCGCCGGTAGGACGGATCCTGCTTGCGGCCCGGCGCAGGCGATCGGCCTTCCACTGGTTGCCTAAGAAGCCGCCGGTGAGACGGATCCTGTTCGATGACGCCCACCACGACATCACCATTCACCCCGGCATCGATGCTACTTCCGCCGAGCTGGTGAAGCAGGCGCTGCGAATCGCGAACCCTACCTTGATATTCGTCTCCCTCGGCGATGACAGCCGCAACCTGCAGGTTGCTATCCGGTTGCAGCGTGAACTGGCCAGAAAGCAGCGCAAGCCCATCATCATGGTGGTCTCCCGGCATGCCGACGAACTGCGCCCGGCATTGCAGGAGGTGTTGCAGGCGGACGGTGCCCCGCCCATTGACCTGGTGGGCGGCACGGGCGAGATCTACACTCACCAGGCGATCATCCAATCGGATATGGAAAGCGCCGCCTTGGCCAGCCACCTGCACTGGGTGCAACAAGAACCAGACCTGGATGCGAATAAGTGGTGGCGAGGCATCCAAGAGTTCTTCACAAGCGAGTATCACTATCGTTCTTCTATGGCGGTCGTGCTGCATCACAAGGCCAGACAGCGGCTGCACCGTCACCATCAGCCTGACAGCCCCAACGGTCTCGAAGGCCGGGAACACCTGCGCCGGCTGGAACATGCCAGGTGGAACGCCTTCATGCGATCGGAAGGATTCAGCTACGCGAAACCGGACAAGACCCACCCCGATGCGGCGCCTTCAAGCCATGGCGAAAGCCGCCGCGATGGCCGGCCACCGGGGCCCGCAAAGACCCACCCCGATCTGGTGCCCTTCAGCCAATTACCTGCCAAAGAGCAAATCAAGGACGAAAATGACCCCGACGCCGCCGAGAGGGAATTGCGAAAGCGTCTGAAGGACCGTAGCCTGCCCGGGCTGAACGGCACCGAGGATGCGCGGACAGCCCGGCCAGGACGCAAAAGGCATTCTCGGGCCACCATCGACGACCAAGCCGTCTATGACCTCCTGGAGGAGTGCTTCCAGGAGGACGACCGTGGTGCGTAGCGATCGTCTCACCCGGCATGCCCCACAACCCGCCGGCGGCGAACCACCTGCCCATGCCACGATCGCGATTCGCGGACGAACGCCACACCGTAGGGGAGAAGACCGCCTGCGCGGATCGCCCGGGCCGACGAGCCATCGTGCGCGGAGCGCAGTCGGTTGCGCATGACACACCGGATAGCGGCCCTCGGTGGCGTAAGGCAGATCTGTAACCTGGTCATCGAGGCAGGCCACCCGGTGCTAGGCCGGCCCGGCCATCGAGATTGATCGAGATTGGCGGGGTGGCCGGCGAGGGACGACCACGATCGCCCCGCCGGCTCGTGGTGGCCGAACCGGCAAAATTGATTCGGTGGAATTGCTGCGCCCGGTTGCGTTTTAGGCTAAGCTTCTGCCCGTAATCTTAGATTTGTTTGACGCAGTTGTCGGGGGACTCTACAAAGGCCAGCGGACAAAGCGACGGAGCCGTCGTTGGCCCTTCGGCGATCGCGTTCAGACGATGCCACCGCGAAGGACCCCGATGGAGCGATTGCTGAACTACACCCCGCACGCCCAGTTGGTGTATCGACCAGACGACGGTGCGGCGGTGACCCTGCCACAACAGGGCAATGTGCGACTGACCGAGGAATGGCTGCCCGACGGCGAACTGCCGAACGGCATGCCGCTCACCCGGCTGCGCTATGGACCTCCCGAGGGTCTGCCGAGCCCGCGAACCGGTGTCGTCTATGTGGTATCCCAGCTGGTGGTGAACGCCTGCCCCGAGCGGGACGATCTCGTGTTCCCCGCCGGTCTGCTGCGCAACGAACACGGTGACATCACCGGATTCCGGTTGCTGGCGCGGCCCGCTGCAGGAAAAGGAACATCACTTTCAAATGGTTGAATGGAAGTACACGAAGTGAGCGATCCAGGACGTTCGAAGGAACAACGATGAGTGAGCCGGTCGCAATTTACAAGCGGGACAAGAGCGGCTGGCAGTGGACGCTGTGGAACGGTGCGGCCGGAGGCGAGTACGCACCAGTTTCTGCCGAGGATGATCTTATCGAGATGCTTGATTTGCAGGCTGGGGGATCTGACGGCGAGACCGTGCAATACTTGATCGGAGTGGGCGGAACACCGGATAATCCCGGCGACCTGGAAAATATCAGCCCGGCCGTGAAGAAGTTCCGCAAGAAAACCTGCCTCGTTGAAGTGACTGCATCCGATGGGTGTACCGCGACAGTTGAGGGGCTTTGTGAGCCTTGGGCCCAGTCCTTGGCAAACTCGGCGGATGTCGTGCTGGCAGTGTGGCCGCCGCGTTGCGGGTCCTTGGCAAACTCGGCGGATGTCGTGCTGGCAGTGGTGCCGTTCGCTGAATCGCCGACCGCGGTCTGGCTTAATGAAGGTGGACGAGAGGGATGGATACGCAAAAAGAAGGAGACACACCAAAAAAAGGAGGAGAGCGAGATCCGAAAGCAGATCCAGCGGAAGCACGGTTCCGAGCTCTCGTTTATCAATCCGTACTCATTTGTGCCATTGCCGATCATCGGTGATGGGAATCTTAAGAAACATTCCCCAAATGGTCACGCGAAGATGCTCGAAGACTGCTACTCGGGCTACTTCGATTGGGTGCTCACCATGACAACGCCGCTGTTGCTTCCCTCCGAGACCGGATTGGCGCCTGGCGACCATCTTGAGTACCCAGGATCTTCATTGCGTGGTGCCCTTCGCTCGCTGCACGAGGCGTTGTCAGGCGGGTGCATGAGGATCCTGGATCCAGACTATGTGCCTGTGCATCGCGATCCAATGAATGCGTATGACGGCGATCGAGACTATTTGGCAGTGGTTTGCGAAATCGATCCAATCACGCATGCCGTGACAAAAGTAAAGAAGACCAAGCGGACATGCTGGGTGCCGCTTATCCAGTTCGATCCCGGACTCGTCGGAAAGCTGTACTCCGGAATGGAGGTTGCCTTCGGTCTTAAATCGAATAACACGAAGACCGCCGGCAAAATCGCTGATAATAATAACAAGCTAATGACAAAGAGTGCGGCAAAAAAGCGTTTCGAGGCATGTAGTTCTGCTTCGGTTAAGGCAGGATCGGGCTGGGTGGTCCACCTGACCCGGTCCACGGCGATCAGAGACAAGAAATCCTACTACGTGGCAGTCTCTGAGCTTGGGGAAGAAGAAATAGCGATTGAGCCTGAGCAGTGGTCGAGATATGTGGACGCTTGCGATGGCAATGCGGACTTGATCGGTAACGATCACCCATCGGATACCTCCGGTTGCGTACCTGGTGAGCAAGACTGGCCCCATGATGAGGTGTGGCACGGCGAAAAGAAAGCCCTAGTTGGGCGCAGACGAAAAGTCGATGGCTGGCTCGGCGTCGGTGACACCGTCTGGGTCTCCAAGGACAACCTGAAGATGGCTGTTATCTGGCGTTCGCATGGCAGTTCGCCAGTGGGCCAGCGCATGGACGATTACTATCTGCCGTGCAGTGATCCTCGCGCACTGTGCCCCACATGCGCAGTGTTCGGCTCCGTACGGGCGGAACGTAGCCAGGAACATGACCAGGCCTCCTACCGAACACATGTGCACGTGGGCTGGGGACGAAGCGAGTCACCCGTCGAGATCAGCGATAAGCAATTGCCTCCATTGCGGTCGCCCAAGCCTTCGTCCGGCGGATTCTATCTGGAGGCGCCTGAGGCTAATAGGCGCAGGGCCAGCAAAGATGAATCGCATATTCCTGTTTCTCATTGGGGATCGATAGCGGATGGCAAATCTCTACGCAAAATCAGGGGTCGCAAATTCTACTGGCATGGTCAGGTCAATCACGGAAGGCAAGAACCTTCATCCTGGAACAGCGATCAGAATGGCAGCGCATCTTCGGTGGCGGCCGGAACCATTCTGCGTACCCGGATCTCCTTCGACAATCTGGATATCGAGCAAATCGGCTGGCTGATCGCCGCAGCCGATCCGAGTGCATTCTTTGCTACCGACTGCGCCACTCACCTGGGTGGTGGGAAACCGCTCGGATATGGCACGGCAACCACCCGGGTGGAGGCTTTCCAGGCCGAAAGTGCCAGCCAACGCTACAACGCCGATGCCGATAGCCGTCTTACCGTTGAGCAGGTACTGGGCCATGTACGGAACTTGGTAGAGCCGCGTGGGCTGGCAGCGGCACATTCCGCATTACGCCGGATACTGGGGACGAAGTCTGTAGACGCAGACCGAATCAGTTATCCAACGACCGAGTCGTTCGCTAGCCGCGAATCGAAGAAGTTTGGGGAATCATTCCGCTGGTTCAGCAACCACACAGGTGGCCGCGAGGGTGACCTGATGCCGTTGCCAGATGCTACGGAATTGGATCAATACCTACCATGTAAAATGGAAGCTGACGATGCTTAGAGAGGCTTGGAATGACAACCTATATTGATGTGGCGGTCAGCAGAATCCAAGCCTATCTGGGCAGATCTCGCAGACTGTGGGGGCGGCGCGGCGCGTCCGAGGAGTTGGTGCTGGTCACTTTGCTACCAGCTCAGGCGACCGAGGAGGGTCGTAAGGAATGCCTGGTACAGGAGGTGTTGAATGATCACCACGGCGTTCGCTTGAACGAAGAAGCCTTGAATATGGATGGTGTAGTGTCCTTGCTCGGCGATGACGAGGAAGTGACGCTAAACGCCGGTCGCGATCTCGCGCTACGCATCAAACGCAGGCTGCCGGCTGTGACGATTTCTGTAAACTGGATAACCAGTGGTGAACCATATGCAGCCCTGCTGGGAACTGACCATGAATGGTACGAAGAAACCTATCAGCCTGCGCCATGTGAAGTGCCGATTGTGCGACTATGCGATGAATGCCGTACCTCCCCGGCCAGTTACCTACGTGATGTGCGCTATGCGGATGTGCCAGACCCGCTGAATTTGTGCCTGGATTGCGACACCCGATTCAAGAAGAACGTTGGCGATCGTTGGAAGAAGGTTGTCCGAACACAGGCAAACGATCGCTTCCCGAATCGATTTATCTGTGAGTGGTGGTTGCGTGACGAGCTGAATCGTAAACGACCTGGGCAGAACGAACTGCGTGGCAGCCAGCATTTTCAGGAACTGGGCGAGCTGACCTGGGAAACTGAAGTTCATCGAGTTAGAACACATCGTGACAACCATACTGCCCTCATCTTTGCTGACGGAAACGGACTGGGCCAGCTCTTCGGGAAAGCTAAGACCCGGGCAGCCAAAATTGGTAACACGACCGAGCTAAAAGACATCTCGGAACGTGTCAAAGCAGTTACCAAGGAAGCGTTGCTTGAAGCGGCCTCGGCAATTCTAGATCCGCAAGACGAGATCATGCCACTCGTTCCACACATCATGGGAGGCGACGATCTGCTGATCAGTCTCCCGGCAGAACGGTGCTGGCGGTTCCTGGACCGATTCATGACTTCTTTGGCACAGGATCCGCCAGGTTCCGGCGTTGAAGGAGATCATATGACCATGTCTGCGGGCATGGTCATATGCAAGGCGGAGGTACCCTTTGGAGATCAGATCTCCATATCCGAACGCCTGCTCAAGGATGCCAAGCGATCGGTGATGGGGAAGGGTTGGAGTTTCGCCTGGCTCGATCTGACCCACGACGGCCCCGACGGCTACCGCAAGCCTTGGTCTCTAGACCAGCTTCACGGGCAATGTGCGGCATTGCAGCATCTGGGTGGCATGTCGGCCAATTCGGTGACCAGCTTGGTCGCGGCAATCGGTGGGTGTGATGAGGCCATCGCTCGGCAGAAGCTGGCGTACTTGTGCAGCCGGATGCCCGAAGTCGCAAAACTTATCGAGATCATGAGTATCGATGCGGGAACCATTAGCGCAGCGCAGACGACGTTGATCGGTGATCTTGTTTCCATAGGCAGGTGGTGGCGATGACATCCATGACCATGTGCATGCAGTTCGCGACGAGCGTCCGATTCGGCACCGGTTTGGCCGCCGACGGTTTGGATGAGGTACTCGACCATGAACAGCCCATCAGCAGCGCCGCGATCAAGGGCGTGTTCCGCGACGAGGCACGCTGGCTACTTCCGGGTACTGATGACCGCGATCACCCGTTCGTAATGAGCGTGTTCGGCGGTCCTCAGGGAGAGCAATGCCCGTGGAATTTCCAGGTCACACAGCCGTCAACCGTTCGCTACCAGTCCAGAGCCAGCATTCGGCTGGGGGCTGGTGGTGTGGTCTGTCCCGGAGCGCTACACATCAAACAAGAGGCGACAATGGGGCCGGCCACATTGGAGGTTACCCAGCGTTCCGCATTACCGGATTGCGGATTCCGGCTGTGTCCGGGTACTCGATTGGTCGACTATCATATGGCGCTTATCCATCTGGCTGGGCGTGCAGTAGAGAAGGTCGGTCAGCGTCGCACCAGAGGGATGGGCTGGGTGTCGATCAGTTGCCCAGCACGATCGGTGCGGGACGATCTGGTGCTCATCTGGCAGCTTCGAGAGGTGGTGCAATGATGGCCTGCTGGCTTGATCTGATAGTCACCGCGAGCCAGCGGGTGTCTTTGGGGCAAGGTGGCACGCGAGCATTCCTGACCACCAGTCACCCGGTCATCCCGGGATCCGTCATGCGGGGAGCTCTGGCCGCGGCCTGGATGGCCCAGGGTAACCAGCGGGACGAAGACTTTAAGCAGGTTTTCGAGCGTGCGCGCTTCAGTCCCGTGATTCCCGATGGGGTAACAGTAATCGGCCAGTCGGAGCAGAAAATGAAGTATCCACAGCCGGAGACACCTCAATCCGAGATCCGGATCGATGAGGCCTTCACCCAGCGATTGACACCGGCCGATGCCCAGGCCAAGGGGTACGAGCGGTGTGCAGGCGGATACCTAGGCGGTCGTTTCATCACCCAGACGACTACGGCGCTGACGCCACGGAAAAATACGGCGGCCACGGGGCAGCTGTTCAGCAGGCAAGCTATTGAGGCTGGAACAAAGTTCCGGGGCCACATAGTACTTCCAAATGCAGCGCCCACGGCGACGTTGCTTAGACTGGACACCGTTTTCGTCGGGGGTAGAAGCAGCGTCATGGGAAAATGTGCGGTACAGCTCACTGTGGCATCAGAACCGAGTATTCCCCGGAACGACGCCGAGGTGGTACTTCGAACTTGCTCGCCGACAATACTGGTGGACGCGTTCGGAGCGCCCACGGCAGACTTCACGGCTGCGCTGGAATCCTATGGCTTGGTAGTCGAAGACACCTGGGCGCGTCGCCTCGACACGTTCAGTGCGGGAGGCTGGCATATTGCCAGTGGTCTGCCCAAACCACAGGAGATATCTTTGGCCCCGGGAGCGACCGCCAAGGTGCGGGTGCCGAAGCCTGCCGACCTGTTGGCTGCCATCGCGGGTGGCATCGGGGTACGACGCAATGAAGGATACGGCTGGTTGACGGCGATCACCGAGAAGGAACGATCGGCATCCCTGAATGAATGCGAGCAGCCGGTAGCGTCCCGGCAGTCGTCTTCGTATTCTGCGACGTCGGAACGATCGGCAATCGGAATGTCTTGGGCCGACAAAGTGGATGCCCTGAGGCTCAGCTATGACCAGCGACAATGGCTCGCCGGTTTGATACGTGCGACGCAGCCAGGTGATGAATTTACCCGGGAACAGCAAAACCAGCCCATGGCGCGCCGGCTGTCCAAGCCACAGAGCGAGGGCATCGAGCAGATCATCCGGGATGTTCCGAAGGATCAGCGAAACAGTCTTGCATTCCAGATCACAAGGGGATCAAGGTCATGAAACGTACCTATGTGCGAGTGCGGATCGCCATGCAAACGCCTTGGCGGATCGGTGCTTGGGAAACACAATCCCAAGACTCCGCTGAAACCTTGACCGAGCCGCGGGACGACGTTTCGCTGTCTCGTCGGCCCGTGATTCCGGGTACCAGCGTGGCAGGTGATCTACGAGCCTTCCTCGGGACCGAGGCGACTCGGTTCTTGGGGTCGTTGCCCGACGGCGAACCGGTGATCTCGGAACCGGTGATCTCGCCTTGGTGGGTTCTCGGCGTGAGAGTGACGGATGCCCAGATCGGCAATCGGCATCGAGTGAAGATTGATCGACATCGTGGGGCGGCTGCCGACAAGGGTCTCTTCGCTGTGGAAGAAGTGACCGGCGGAAACGTATCGGTCTACTTTAGAACCGAAACTTCTGATCCGTATCCATTCCTTGAGGATTTGAAGAGGTGGCGGCCACGGTTCGGTGGTGGGCAAACCACCGGGATGGGACATGCTCAGGTCACCGAGATCTGTCATCGGGTACTGAACCTCGATGACAAGGATGAAGTAGCTGAGCTATTGGAGTTGGAGCCGGCGAATCTGGGCGGCGAGAAAGGTGATGGCCGTCAGGATGGCAAGGTACTAGAACCGTTGGAACCGGATCCAGCAATGGCGCGGGTCGATCGGCTGTTAAAGCTGGGACAGACCTGGTTCCCGGATGCCAAAGGAACTGCCGTCGGGCTTGAACCGCAACCGCCTCTGCTGACAGCTACGGTACGATGCCCCTACTACGCGCTACCCGACGATGGTCAAACTCAGACCTTTGGCACGGCATGGAAGGGTCTATTGCGTTCACGTGTGCAGTTCATAGGTCGTTCGCTTGGCATGATTACCTGTCTCGACGCGAACGAGTGGACAGGCTGCGGAACCTGCGGGGTTTGCCGGGCTTTTGGATCGACCCAGCGGCGCGGAATGTGGGAGTTCAGCAATTCGCCTTGGCTACAAGCTGACATGATGTCCCGGGTGGAGGAGTCGAAAATCAAGACGTACGCGCGAATCGCAATCGATCGCTTCACTGGCGGTACACGCAATGGGGCGCTTTTTGAACAGCGATACCAGCCTAACCTGACCATGGAGTTGAAAGTCGTCGGTCCACGGCTACCGGGCAAGCACGCCTGGGTGGAAAGAGCACTGCTGCATGCAATGCGGGATCTAAACGATGGACTGATTACCTTGGGGGGCCGTGGTGCGATTGGATTTGGTATGGTCACCGTGCAGGCTGTTGAGTTCGCCGGTATAACAGTGGACTTTAGCCGGTTGGATCCGGTCATTGAAAGGGACGCAAAGTGAGCCCCAAGGAGAGCAGCGCAATTCTGTATGGGTGGGGTGTACAGGAATGGGCCGCTGTACGGGAGATTTTGGGAGACGTCACCTGCCTTTGGGCCGACTACGGTGGTTTGCAGATAGGCCCCTGCCCGAGTACTGCACCGCCCTATTCTCATCTGTGGGGGTGGCGAACACCGGAGCCGGACGGGCATGACACCGTTCTATATCGGGTACGTATTGATGAGGACAAAGGTGTCGTCGGAGCGCTCGTGTTTGATAAGAATGTTGCACCGCAGTGCAGGCACGCCTCAATTCAAAGGCGGTCAGTGAGTGTGCGTCAATACCTGGGGTTGCCCTGGCAACAAGCCAGTGGGCAGATATCGGCTGCTACAGCTCGCAAATTGAAATCCATCAGTGTTTTCCTTTATGAGACGATTGACCTGATGCCCATGACGTTTGTGCGTCTCCTGGAGACAGGTCGATCTGCTTAGCTGGGTGCCTGAGGGGCAGTTACCTTGGTCAGCGCTGGCTGAGGGGGACGCTCGCCTCGCGGATGGTGGGCCGCGTATCCTAGCGTCTACCAGAACTCCGTTGGGACGCCCGGCTGCCAGGGATCGTCGTAGACGCAGTCGATCTGGGCGTCCGATTGGGACAGCGCACACAGGCGTTGATACCACTGCTTGCCGATGGCCTCGTAGCAGACGATGCGGTACTTGTTGAGCAGCCGGCCCAGCAATACGGCCAGGGGGAAGCTCAATGCGTGGCACAGCAGGATCTCGCTGCCCGGGCCACCGGCTAAGCCGGTCACCTCGGCGGCGATCCGAGTGGCGAGCCGTGTACCCTCCCGGGCGTCGATCGTGGCGGTCGGATCGCCGGGCCGGTTGGGGTCGAAGGCCTCGATGATCGCGGCCCGGGCGATGGGAGTCCGCAGCTTTGCCACGAAGTCGGTGAACATCCTGGAGTCGGTTTGGGGGCCGGCCACCAGCACCGCTACCGTTTGCGCCGATGGGTCCCATTCACCCTCGTCCACCGTGACCGGTTCGGAAACCCGGAAGACCTGGGGGTCGTGGTCGTTGGGCAGCCCCCACGCGCCATAGCGGTCCTCGACGATGACCGGGCAGGCCAGCCGGCGCTCCGACAGCATGCCGCCCAGCGCCAGAGCGATGGACTGATGGGCGCCCCCGGTGACGATCACCCGTTCGGGGCCGGCCGCGTGCAGGGCCTCGCCGATCGAGCGCAGAGTCAGCTTGAGGCGTCGCAAGGCGGCCACCCGTTCCCGGTGACATTCTGCACCGGGGTATCCGGGCAGGCAAAGCCGGATCCGGAGATCGGCCTCCCGATTGTCGGGGATATCGCTACCCAGGCCGGGATAGGTGTGAATGTCCAGGTACACCGGGTGGTTGCGTAGTGGTTCCATGCGGCTGCGCAGTAGGTGTTCGATATAGGAATCGATCCCATAGTTTTCGGTCACCGGCAGGCCGGGGTGGGCATTTGCCGCGTGCTCGACGCCCATCATGTCGTACTGGGTGAAGTTGTCCAGGGTTTCTTGGGGCAGGCCCAGCAAGTCCAGCGGTTTTCGCACGTCGATGCGCCCGGGGTCATCGGCGCTGCGGATGGCATTGTCCACCGCGATCCGCATGCCATGCCGCTCGGCGTGCGCGAGCAGCCTGGGCAATTCCTGTCTTTGCACGAAAGCGCTGTGGCCGATGTCCGGCGTGGCGACGATCACCCCGCCGCTGCAATCGTCGGCGATGGCCCGGTCGATCAGAGCCACGATGTCGTCGGGTTCCATCTGTTTCTTGTCGAGAAACACTCGCAGCCCGGCCGCTTGCAGATAGCCCACGATATGCGCTGCCCGGCGGGATCCCTCAGCGCCGTGCCGGTACGAGATGAACACGCTGCCGCGTCTGTCGCCCGGGTCGGTGGCCGGCTCAACCAGCCGGCCGTCCGCCCGCCGTCGGCTTGCCTCGGCCCGGGGCAGCCGGTTCAGCCAATCGGCAGTGGCCCGCAATGTGTCGGTGCGCCCCCAGGCGTTTTCCCCGTCCGGGCGGACCACATCGCCATCGCTGGCCACCGTCAGCCACAGGTTCCGCTGTGTTCGAGCGCCGAACCAGCGCGGGTCGACCGCCCGGACGTCGTCGAGATCGGAGACGACCAGCCCGGGCACCGGCAGCACGCGGGACCGCAGGTGCTCGATCTCTCGGCGCAGGCATTGGATTTCCGCGTAATCGCCGGGCAACTCCCAGCCGGTGCCGGTCGCCCCGGGCGTCGGCCTGCCGACGGCTTCGCCGGCAAGCTCCTGGAATTCGAAGCACCCTCGGGCGGCCCGCCAGGCGCTGTCCAGTTCCTTGGGCAACCCGAGATCGGGCTGCCAGGCAACCACGGCTGCGATCCGGCCATCGAGAGCCAGTTCCAGTGCCAGCAGGCCACCCAGCCCGACCCCCACCACACAGGCCGCCGTGCCCGTGGCCAGCTCAAGCTGGTGGCTGGCGGATTCCAGCTTCGAGCGGGCGTGCTCCCAGAAGGTCTCGGGCAGAGCCCCGGCGCCGTTGCCGGCGGGGGCGATGCCCGGGCGCCGCACCACATGGCCCTGCCCGGTCAGCAGGGCCTCAAGTTCGGTCAGCGCCTCTTCCGACGATCTGGCCAATCCCAGCCAGTTGACCGGTGCGCCAGCGGGGCAGGCGCCGGTGGCCTCCGGAGGACCGGCCATCGGCCTGGGTAGTAGCCCATTCACCAGGATCACGCCGAGCGGTCGCGAATCCAGTGCGGGACGATCCGTCATGACTGCCACCAATCGCCGGCGATGCCGGCCTGACTTGGTGCCGGTGCAGTCAGTCTAGCGATGGGCCTGTTCGCCCGGGAACTGGACACGGGCGAACGCCCCACTCGGGCATGCTGGTCGTCTTGTGGCGGGGGCGGCTGGGGGTCTGGATGCTGGGGTAGGTTTCGGTCGGTGGTAAAGGATGGCGGGCGGGCGCTAGCGGATTCCCTTGCGCAGCAGATAGCAGGCGTGCGGCAGCACCTCGCCGGTGCGCACCGCGCAGTAGGCGTCCCGGACCTGTGGATAGAACTCTGGCCGTCGTAGTCCCTTGTCGCTCACCGGATGGACCTCCGCTCTGGTCCAGATACGGCGGACCTCGGTGGTCACGGGGGATTCGTGGCCCTGATCGGTCAACAGATGGATCACCGCGGAATCGCTGGACAGATCCAGCGGCAGCACCGAGCAGATCGCCCGCATCACCTGCGCGGTGCTCGCGGTCGGCAGATCGATTACCCGCGTGGTGTGCGAATAGGCGGCGAAGTTCCTGTCCACCACCGCGATCACATCTCCGTGGCCCATCTCGGCTAGAGCGGCCAGCAGCGGCGGAACCAGCAACGGATCTAGGTTCTTCAGCACCCAACCACCCTAGTTCGTGAAATCGGGGAAAAGTGCGGTCTCTATCAAAGCGATTGCCGTTCCACGGCGGCGGACAAGACGAAATTTTGATATCTGGAAGGAATTGGCGAGGACCTGTTACGGCTGGTTGTTGCGCCGGTGAGTTGTAGAATTCCCTAGCAAGAGTCCACTGTTCAAACCCGTTGCAGACCGGGCCAACAGGAACCGGGAATGGCAATCGGTGGCGCTGTGAGCCGGTGACGGCTTGCCCGATGTCTCGACCAGCGCTCAACGGTTTCCAGCGCTCAACGGTTTTAGGTGCCGCAATGGATGCGCACCCGAGCGCTGGGGTCGTCGCCGGCCTCCGGCGACGGAATCCCGGAATGGGTGGGGCCGGTGCCCGGATTGGGTGGGGCCCCGGCAAGGTGCGTGGCGTGAGCCGCGGAATGGTCTATTGCGGAACGGCCAGCGGAGGCGAAGCGGGCCGGTCTTCGGGTAAGGACGGGGGCGGATTCGTCTCGGGCTGCCCGGCCGTGCGGAACCCCGCCCGCCGGGCAGCCGCTCAGGATGCGATCCGGCGAGAACGTTCGCGTAATCTGGGGCGGTGACAGTGACCCCGTTGACCATGCCCACCTCCGATTGGCTCGCCTGGCTGCAGCAGATCGGCGAATCCCAGCTCGATCGGGCTCGCCGCGCCATCGCAGACCTCAAGGCCAACCCGCCCGCCGGCGCGCTGGGCGTGCTCGAGGCGATGAACGACATCGAGATCGTCCTCAGCAATGTGGCCCACCGCGGTTACCTGTTCAGCGAGGTGCTGCCGGAGGCAGCCGCCCGGCAGGCTGCCGAAGAGTTCGCGTTGGCCGCTAGGCGATTGATCACCGATTTGGGTTTGGATACCGAGCTCTATCGAATCCTGGCCGGCCTGGACGGTTCCGGTCTCGACCCGGCTGCGGCGCGGCTGCTCGAACACCTGTTACGCGACTTCCGCCGGGCCGGGGTAGCCGCATCGCAAGCCGACCGTCAGCGGATCAAGCGGGTGCATGACCGGCTGACCGTGCTGGGCCAGGCCTTCGCGCGCAATATCCGTGAGGGCACCAAGACCGTCAGGTTCGCTCCCGGGCAGCTGGCTGGGTTGCCTTCGGATTGGCTGGCTGCCCACCCGGCTGCCGCCGATGGGCTGATCGATGTCACCACCGACTACCCGGACCTCATCCCGGTGCGGAACTTCGCCCGGGACGCCGAGACCCGCCGGGCGGTGCTCGTGGCGTCCCTCACCCGGGCGCTACCCGAGAACGTCGAGGTGCTGCACGAGATGCTTGCGCTGCGTGCCGAACTGGCCGGCCTGCTGGGCTATGCGAACTGGCCCGACTATGAGGCCGAGACGAGGATGATCGGTACCGGCGCGGCCATCGGGGAATTCATCGACAAAATCGCCGGGCCGGCCGAGGCATCCGCCCGCCGCGATGTGGCGATACTGCTGGCTCGCCTGCAACAGGACCGGCCCGAGGCCACCCAGGTCGAGGGCTATGACGTGGCCTACTACACCGAGGCGCATCGCCGCGAGCAGTTGGCGGTGGACGCCCAACTGGTGCGCACCTACTTCGACTTCGCCAAGGTGCGGGCCGGGGTGCTGGCGGTCACGGGCCGGCTGTTCGGACTGACCTACACCCAGGTAGAGGTGCCGGTCTGGCATCCCGATGTGCTCGCCTACGATGTCGCCCGCAGCGACGATGGGGCCGCGGTGGGACGCATCTACCTGGACCTGCATCCGCGGGCCGGCAAGTTCAAACATGCCGCCCAGTTCACGCTCACCACGGGAGTCGCCGGCCGGCAACTGCCCGAGGGCGTGCTGGTGTGCAACTTCCCGACCGGGCTGATGGAACACGATCAGGTGATCACGCTGTTCCACGAGTTCGGTCATCTGATCCACGAACTGATCGGCGGGCAGCAGCACTGGGTGCGGTTCTCGGGAGTGGCCACCGAATGGGACTTCGTCGAGGCACCCAGCCAGATGCTCGAGGAATGGGCCTGGGATGTCGGGGTGCTGCAAAGCTTCGCCACCAATGCGGCCGGTGAACCCATTCCAGCCGAACTGGTCGCCCGGATGCGCCAGGCCGACGACTTCGGTAAGGGATTCCAGCTACGCACCCAGCTGTTCTATGCGGCGCTGGCCTACCGGCTGCACCTGGATGATCCCGGCGACCTTGCCGAATACACCCAGCGGATCCAACGACGCTATTCGATGTTTCCCTACCTGGCAGGCACCTGCATGCCCGCCTCCTTCGGGCATTTGGAGGGCTATGGCTCGGCCTACTACACCTACACCTGGTCGCTGGTCATCGCCAAGGATCTGTTCAGCGCCTTCGATTCCGGCGATCTGCTCGATCCTGAGATCGCGGCCCGCTACCGCGATCGGGTGCTGGCCCCCGGCGGGAGCCGAGATGCCGCAGACCTGGTGGCGGACTTCCTGGGCCGGCCCTACACCTTCGACTCCTACCTGGCCTGGCTGGCCCGCTGAGGCCATGCCCGGCAGCTCGCCCGCGAGGCCGCCCCGGGGCCATCGACGCGGGCCCGGCCGATCGGTGGTGGCCGCCGGCCAAGGGCCCGGCGATGCCCGGTTATACCGGGTGATGCCCGACCGGTTCGAACTTAGGTAACCCTAACTGTCTAGGCAGAACGTCTTGTGCGGCGGCTTGCGATTGACACGGCGGAGTTGGTAGAAATGATGTAGGACCGGTTTCGCAACGAAGCGAAGGAGGACGGACATGGCAAGACTCATCAAACGCTTGTGGCGTGAGTTCACCCATGCGTTCACCGGCTGGCTGGGGATCGCCCTGGCCGCGCTGATCGGAGCGATCCTGGGGATCGGCCTGTTCACCTTCTACTACGCCGGGATAGCCAACTATTTCGGCAACGACCCCAGAACCTGCGCTAGCTGCCACGCGATGAACGAGCAGTACGAGGGCTGGCTGCGGGGCAGCCACGCCGATGTGGCCACCTGCAACGACTGCCACGCCCCCCATGACAACCTGATTCACAAGTACGCCAATAAGGCCGAGAACGGGTTCATGCATTCCCTGAAATTCACCTTGCAGGACTATCCCGAGAACATCCAGATCCGGGACCACAACCGCCGGGTCACCGAGGCCAATTGCCTGCACTGCCACGAGAACCTCGTTGACCAGATCACAAACAGTTCCAATCACACCGGGGAAACCCTGTCGTGCATCCGCTGCCACGACGGCGTGGGACACATGAGGTGACAGATGAGTAACGAGAACGCTGAGCACGGCACCGACGATCTCTTCGAGCCGGCTAAACCATCCCGCGGCGAGAGCGCCAACACCTGGAGCGGCCCCCGCAAGCGGTGGGTGCCGGTCGTGGTGCTGATCGCCTGCATGCTAGCGGCGGCCGGGCTTACCTGGCTGCTCATCACGATCTTCGATCACAAACAGGAGGCCGAGCGGCCCTTCACCGAGGTGGTGGAACTGACCGACCAGACCTACGATCCGGCCGTATGGGGCCGGAACTTCCCCCTGCAATATGAGAGCTACCTACAAACCGAGGACAGCGGCGCGCAGGAGCTACAGCCGAACGACAATCCGAGCGATCCCAACGATCCCCGGATGTTCATCACGCACTCCAAATTGGAGGAGTATCCCAGGCTGGTCACCATGTGGCAGGGCTACGCCTTCTCCAAGGAGTACCGGGAACCCCGCGGCCACCAGTGGATGCTGACCGATCAGCGCTACGTCCGCCGGATCACCGAGGTCAACCAGCCCGGCACCTGCCTGAACTGCCACGCCTCCATGCCGGAGATCTACGCCGAGCTAGGCAATGGGGACCAGATGGCCGGCTTCGCGGCCATGAACAAGTTGACCTACGGCGAGGCCGTACAGCACGCCAGGGGACCGATCGCTTGCATCGACTGCCATGATCCCCAGACCATGCAACTGCGCATCACCCGACCGGCATTCATCGCGGGCATCAGGGCCGTCAAAGCCTCGCAGGGCATCATGGACTATGACGTGAACCGGGACGCCACCACCCAGGAAATGCGTGCCTACGTCTGTGCCCAATGCCATGTCGAATACTACTTCGCCCCCGATGGCAACACCTTGACCTTCCCGTGGCGGTACGGCCTGACCGCCTATGACGCCATCCGCTACTACGACGAGATCGGCTGGACCGATTTCCAGCATGCCCAGACCGGCGCCCCGGTACTGAAGGCCCAGCATCCCGATTTCGATACCTGGAGTCAGGGCATCCATGCCGCCAACGGCGTCACCTGCGCCGACTGCCACATGGCCTATATGCGCGACGGCGCGGCCAAGGTCAGCAATCACGATGTGGACACCCCGATGCGCAGCGAGAAGAGCATCAATCAAAGCTGCCTGACCTGCCATCACTCGACCGCCGAGGAGATGCGGGAACGGGTCGATACCATCCAGCAGCGTTGGTATGCCGCCCAGGACATTTCCTTCGCGGCCTTCGACGCCCTGGTGAAGGATCTGGAGGCCGCCCAGGCCAATGGCACCGCAACGCCGGAACAGATCGCGCTCGCCCAGGACTACCAGCGTCGGGCGTCCTTCCTGATCGACTACAACGTGTCGGAGAACTCGAAGGGCTTCCACGCGCCCGCCTACCAGATCTCGTTGCTCAACCAGGCCACCGACTGGTCACGTAGAGGGCAGCTTGCGCTGCACGGTGTGGACGTCGGCCCGGCGAGCGGCCCGCTGCCCGGCGCATCCCCGAGCCCATCGGGCACTCGCTGAACGGCGAACGGAGCAACCTATGGGTGCGGTGCACGAGGAACCCGGATCCGGTCCGGATCCAGACGAATTGGCCGCCTTCCTCGCTACCGCACCCGCAGGGCTACAGGACTGGGCCAATCGACAGCTGGCCCGGCCCGCTGCCGGTGCCCCGGCCGCCGGGAACCACGATGCCGGATGCTCGACCGGCGAGGCCGGACTCGCCGGCCCGGCTGGTGGAAGCATCGATACCGCCGGCTCGATATCAACTGACAACGCGTCGGATACGACCGGTGACGAGCTTCCGGCAGGTGTCACCGGGCCGCCGGATACGACCGGATCGCCCGGGGCAGGTCAGGCCGCCGAAGCCGAAACCACCGATGCCGGCGATGAGGCGGTCGGGTTGGAGGCGTTCGCCGACGACTTCGAGGAACCCCCGGCGGCTCGGCCCACCCGTAAACCCGGGACCGGCAGGCAACCGGGTCAGCCGACTAGGCGGAATGGTCCGGGACGGGTTAACCTGATCCTGGTCTGCCTGCTGGCGGCTGCGGTGGTGATCATCGTCCAGCAACTGGGCCGCAACGCCGGCACCAGCGGTGAACTGCCGAGCGGGCATCCCGCGATCAGCGGACTGCCCAGCAACCACCCCGATATCGGTTCGATGCCTACCCCGATGCCCAGCATCGATCAGGGCAGGGTCGCCGAGCTCGCGGCACAAATCGAAGCAGACCCGCAGAACACCGACCTGCGCATGAAGCTCGGTGAGCTCTACCTGGACGCGCTGCTGTTCCAGGACGCCCTGGATACGCTCAAACCGATTCTGGATATCGACCCCAACCACCTTGACGGCCTGCTGGCTATCGGGGTCGCCGAATACAACCTCAAGATGGACGCCGAAGCCGAACGGCACTGGCTGCACGCCACCGAGATCGCCCCCACCGATCCGACCCCATGGTTCAACCTGGGATTCCTGTACATGTCGGCCGACCCGCCGGACGAGGAACATGCGGTGCAGGCCTGGCACAAGGTGATCGAATTGGCGCCCGGTGGGGACATCGCCGAACGGGCGCAGCGGTATCTGGACCAGCTTGAGCGGCGCTCACCCACCTCGACCCCGAGCCGCTGACATGGAAGTCACCATCCCGCTCGCCCTGCTGGCCGGAGTGGCCTCGTTCGCGTCCCCCTGCTTCCTGCCCATCGTGCCCGCCTTCATCGGGCAGCTGATCGGGGCTCCCGGCCCCGGCGGGGCCGGCAACCGCAGACTGGCGATGCGCAACGCGGGCAGCTTCGTCGCCGGGTTCTCCCTGGTGTTCATCGCGATGTGGGCGTCGCTGGGACTGATCGGCCGCTCGCTGGGCGCCGCGGCCGGGCCGGTGCGCGTGGTATGCGGTGCGGCGCTGATCCTAATGGGCTTGCACGTCGCCGGCCTGATCGAGATCGGCCTGCTGAATAGGGTGATCAGGATGCCGGTGACCCACCGGGACACCGCCCGGCCGGGGCTGCTGCGTTCGGGTCTGCTGGGGGTGGTCTTCGGCGCGGGGTGGACCCCCTGCATCGGCCCGACACTGGGTGGCATCCTCGCCCTGGCGACGAACTCCGGTTCGGCAGGCCGCGGGGTGTCGTTGATGATTGCCTACTGCCTGGGCCTGGGGGTGCCGTTCATGCTGGTTGCCATCGGGGTGGTCGAGGCCAAGGTGCGTTTCGACTGGTTCCGGCGTCACCAGGTAGGTATCGGCCTGGTCGGCGGTGGCCTGCTGATGGTCATCGGGTTCTTGATGATCACCAACCAGTTCAACCGGCTGGCTGGCGTCGTTCCCCAATTCGGCGCGTGAAGGAGCAGGAATGAGCTTGAACACCGATGAACAACGCAGCACCGAGGAACCGGTGGACGGGCTGGACGGTGCGGTGGAGTTCGCTCCCGGGCGGTTTTTCCGGCTCGGCTACGCCCTGTTCTACAACAGGCGCCTCGGGATCGCGGTGATCCTGATCACCGGATTGCTCGCCCTGCTGGGCGTGCTGTTCCCGCAGGTCCCGGCCGGCACCCAGCATGACGCCGAGGCGTTCAAGTCCTGGCTGGAATCCGTTCGTCCGACCTACGGCGGATGGACCGACATCCTGGCGAGCGCCGGCTTCTTCAACATGTTCAGTTCCATCCCATTCCTGGTGGTCATGATCTGGCTGGCGTTGTCGATCATCGCCTGCACCGCCCACCGATTGCCGGGCCTCGCCCAGGCAGCCTTCCACCCGCATACCCGGGTCACCGCCGAGTTCTTCAACCGGGCTCGACTGAACGCGAGCATCGCCAGCGAACTGGCTCCCGAGCAGGCAATGGCGCAGGTCAAGGCCCAATTGGCCGGCAGCAGGCCACGGGTCATCACCGACGACCGGGGCCCCGGCCTCAACCTGTACACCGACAGATGGCACCTGGCGCCGCTGGGTACCGCGCTGGCCCACGCGGCCTTCGTGACCATCATGGCCGGTTTCCTGGTGAGTTCCATGACCGGGTTCCGCAATGAGGAATTCACCCTAACCGTCGGCGATCCAGCCGAGGTCGGCTATGGCACCGGTCTGGTGGCCGAGGCGATCTCGTTCGCCGATACCTACTATGACAACGGCGCACCGAAGGACTACGTCACCGACCTGCGACTGACCCGCGACGGCCGGGAGGTGGCTCGCCAGGAGGTACGGGTTAACCAGCCCCTGACCCATGACGGCATCATGTTCCATCAGGCCTATTTCGGCATGGCTGCGGTGGTCAAGGCCACCACCGGTGCCGGCGAGGTGCTGTTCGAGGGCGGTATCCCGATGGGCAGCACCACCGGGGATGGCCGGTACAGCTACGGGGTGCTCCCGGTGCCCGGACGGGACGTGGAACTGATCGCGGTCACCCCCGCGTCCGGCCAGCAGGGCACCGGCATCGAACCCGGCCAGCTAAGGGTGGAGGTTTACCCCACCGGGGAGAACGTCCCCCTGGGGACGGCGATCCTGGATCCCGGCGGCCGGGCCGAAGTGGCTGGGGTCACCTACACCTACATCCGTGAACAGCAGTTCACCGGCATCCTGGTCAAGAAGGATCCGGGCGCCCCGATCGTCTGGCTGGGCTGCGCGATGCTAGCGATCGGCATCTGTGCCACCATGTTCCTCCGCCACCACCGGATCTGGTTCCGGGTGACCGAAACCGCGGATGGCTCCCGGGTGCAGTTCGCCTCACCCGATCGCCGGGACTCGGCATTCACCAAGCGGTTCGCGGAGTTGCGGATCGCCCTAACCGAACGGCTTCAGGAAGCTGAGAGGAGCAACTGAGATGTTGCGGCTGTCCCAGGGCCTGTTGTGGGCCACCACCGCGCTCATCATCGTGGCGTTCATCGTCTATCTCATGGCGGTGATCACCGCGCATGCCACCGACCGGTCTGCGACACGTGCCAGAGTACTGGCCGACAGCCCGGGAACCGGAACCGACGGTGGCTCCCAAACCGGCCGGGCCTCGGCCAAACCAGCCACGCCCGGGGCCGCCGTCGGCCCGGTCTGGGTGGGCGCCAAACTGACCCAGATGGCGCTGCTGCTGCTCACCGCCGCACTGATCCTGCGGACGATCGTCACCGGGCACGCACCCTTCGCCAACCACTACGAGTTCGCGCTGTCCTTCGCGTGGGGCATGATCCTCGCCCAGGTGTTCTTCGAGTGGCGGTACCGGGTGCGGACGCTGGCCCTGATCTCCCTGCCGCTGATCCTTGGCATGCTGATCTACGCCGCCACCTTGTCGTACGCGGCGGAGCCGCTGATACCCGCCCTGCAGAACAGCCCGCTACTCACCCTGCACGTGATCACCGCCGCGATAGGCTACGGTGCCGGCATGGTCGCCTGCGGCTCGGCAATCATGTATCTGCTGGCCCCACACGTAAAGTGGCGGGGCTGGCCCAGGCAAGACACCCTGGACGAGCTGGGTTACAAGGCCGTGGTGGTCACCTTCCCGTTGCTGACCATGATGCTGATCCTGGGTTCCCTGTGGGCCAACATCGCCTGGGGCAGTTACTGGAGCTGGGATCCCAAGGAGACCGCCGCCCTGGTCACCTGGATTATCTACGGGGCCTACCTGCATGCCCGGGTCACCCGGGGGTGGCGCGGCAATCGCGCGGCCTGGCTACTGGTGATCGCCTTCGGTGCGATCCTGTTCACCTATTTCGGCAACCTGTTCTTCGGCGGGCTGCACGCCTATGCCTGAGGCGCGCGAATCAACCACCGCCGGACCCGGCTGGCGAGGCCGGATCCGGGGCAGCCTGGCCGGTAACCTCGTCGTGGTCGGGCTGACCGCATTGGCCGTGTTCACCGGGTGGTGGCTGACCCGGCCCGATCCCGCCGAGGACGACGTCTCAAGGGTCGAGGTCGCCGGGGCGGCCATCGCACCGCGGGTCGGGGAGGCCGCCCCCAACTTCACCGCCACCACCACAGACGGCCGCGAACTCGAACTCTCCCGGTTGCAGGGGCGGCCGGTCTGGCTGGTGTTCATGGCCACCTGGTGCACGGCCTGCCGTGCCGAGATGCCCGATGTACAGCGAGCCCAACAGCAGGCTGGGCCCGATGGTGTGGAGGTGATAGCGGTTTTCGTGGGCGAGGACCCGGATGCGGTCCGCACCTATGCCGCCCGGCTCGGCCTGGAACTCGCCCAGCTCCCCGACGAGCAGACCACGCTGTCGGCAGCCTATGGCGTGCAGGGGGTACCCGCGCACTACTTCGTGGACGCCACCGGGATCATCCGGCACACCTGGGTGGGCATGCTCGGCCCCGCACAGATCGACGAGGCGCTCGCCAAGGTCGCGGCCCGATGATTCCGCGTGCTGCCGGGGCGATCGGCGCGGCCCCCAATCCGGGCGACCGGGCCGGCGCGTACCTACCGGGGCAGCCGTACCTACCGGGGCGGCGTTTCGCGCCCTCAGCACCGGCGGGTGCAGTGACCGCCTTTACGCCATACAGATCGCCGGGGAATCGGATGGCCGGCCTCAACCTAGCGGAAACCGCGGGTTGAGCACCCGGCCATCGGCCGCGAAAACCCCCGAGGAGCCGCGCCGCCAGGACCCGACCAGGTGATCGTCCACCATGCCGATGGCCTGCATCATGGCATAGGCGGTTGTCGGGCCGACAAATGTGAAGCCGTGGCGTTTCAGTTCCCGGCTGAGCCGTTCGGAGACCGGGGTGCGGGCCGGTACCTGGTTGGTTCGGGTCGGGGCGGCCGTGCGGGCCGGCAGGAACGACCAGATGAGTCTCGGCAACCCGCCGTCGGCGCGCAGGGCCACCGTGGCCCGGGCATTGCCGATGGTGGCGGTGATCTTGCGGCGGTTGCGCACTATCCCGGCATCGGCTAGCAGCCGGGCCTCGTCGCCGGCATCGAACCCGGCCACCCGGTCGGGATCGAAATCCGCAAAGGCGGCACGGAAGTTCTCGCGCTTGGCTAGGATCGTCGCCCAGCTGAGCCCCGACTGGAAGGCCTCCAGGCTCAGTCGCTCGAACAGCCCGCGCTCATCGATGACCGGCATACCCCATTCGGTGTCGTAGTAGTGCTGTTCTGCCGCCGAGGCGGCCGCCCACCGTGGCCGGGCCCGTCCGTCATCGCCAATGACCAGATCCGGGTTCGCATTCATCCCCCCAGTCTGCCGCCTGACGGTCTGGCACAGTGCCCACACCACACCGGGAATCAACCTTGGGTATGAATCGTTCCCGGCATCGCGGGACTGGGAAGGCTCACCTGCCGATGGGGTGGGTCTCGCCCCGGCAGTACAGGGCGGTCAACTGCCCGGCCACGGTGGTCACCTGCACCGGGGTGCCGAACACCTCGGTGAGCAACCGATCCGTCATCACCTGCGATACCGGCGCGTGGGCTCGCAGCTCACCGTTCTGCAGGGCCAGCATGCGGTCGGAATAGGCGGCGGCGAAGTTCAGGTCGTGCATCACCAGCACCACGGTGCGGCCCAACTCGTCGGCGGCCCGGCGCACCTGCCGCATCAGTTGCACCGAATGCCGCATATCTAGGTTGTTCAGCGGCTCATCCAGCAGGATCACCTCGGTATCCTGGGCCAGCACCATGGCGATAAAGGCACGCTGGCGCTGCCCGCCGGACATCTCGTCGATGAAACGGTCGGTCAGGCTGGTGAGATCGAGAAACTCGATGGCCCTGTCGACCGCTGCCCAATCGGTAGGCCGCAGCCGGCCACGGGTGTACGGGAAACGCCCCATCGCGACCAGTTCGCGCACCCGCAGGCGAGCGGTGAGATGGTTCTCCTGGCGGAGAATGGCCAGCTTGCGGGCCAATCGGGCGGAGGGGGTGGTGGCGACATCCAGACCATCCACCGTGACGCGTCCCGAACTGGGGGACAGCAGGCGGCCCATGATATTCAACAGGGTTGACTTGCCGGCCCCGTTGGCTCCGATGATCGAGGTGATGCCCCCGGCGCCGATCTCACCGGTCAGGCCGGACCCCGCGCCACCCAAAACCGTCGTACCGGCATAGGACTTGGTCAGATTATCGAACCTGATCACGACTTCCTCCCACCGAGCAGGATGGCCAGGAATACGATGCCGCCCACGAATTCGATGATCACGGTGAGAAAACCAGCGGCATAGAACAGATGCTGCATGATGAACTGCCCGCCGGCCAGCGCAATCACCCCCAGCAGCACCGCCAGCGGCAGCACGAAGGCGTGCCGGTGGGTACCGGCCAGCTGATAGGCGAGCGTGGCAGCCAGGAACCCGAAGAAGGTCATCGGGCCCACCAGCGCGGTGCTGAACGACACCAGCGTGGCCACGACCATCAACATGATCGTCAGCTCCCGGCGATGATCGACGCCGATACTGGTTGCCAGGTACCTGCCCAGCAGCAGGGCGTCGAGTATGTGGCGTCGCCGCCAGACCACAATGCCGGCTGCCGCGCAGACCCCGAAGGACAGCGGCAGCAGGCCGGCGTCCACCGCGGTGATGCGTCCGAAAAGCTCTAGCGACAACAGGTCGTAGTCGGTTGGGTGCAGCAGCCGTTCGAGGAAGGTCGAGATCGTGTCGAAGGCCATTCCTAGCGCCAAACCGACCAGCAATGTGCGATACAACCCGCCCCGGGAATTGGTGAACAGCCAGCGGTACAGCATGGTGGCGAACCCGGCCATGAGCAGTGTCTGGATGATCAATCGGAGCGCGCCCTCGGTCCGGGCGAGGATCTCGCCGCCGAACAATGTGACCAATACGGTCTGCATCAGGACGAACAGCCGGTCGAACCCCATTACCGAGGGGCTGAGGATCCGGTTGGCCGTCACGGTGTGGAAGACGACGGTGGCCACCGCCTGGGCGAAGGCGGCCACCAGCATGGCTCCGGCGGTGGCGCCCCGCAAGGCGAGCGCGAAACCCAGATTGCCACGGGTCTGCCAGCCGAGATAGCCGGCCACGGCACCGACCGCCAGCCCGGCTGCTAGCACCAGCCGCCAGCCCGGGGCCAGCCTTCGGGGCCGGCGGCGGGCGGGGGCGGCCGTGGCCGCGGCGGCCGGATCAATCGGCGTTGCGGTCAGAACGAGTCACCACCAGCGCGATAAAACCGAGACCCCCGACGATGCCCATGATCACCGATGCCGGGATCTCCATCGGCGCGATGATCGTGCGGCCGATCAGATCGCAGGCCAGCAACAGGGCGGCTCCCAGCAGAGCGATCCTGGGCAGATTGCTGCGCAGGTCGTCGCCGCGCAGCATGGAGACCAGGTTCGGCACGATCAAGCCCAGGAACGGGATGAACCCCACCACAACCGAGGTGATGCCGGTGGCCAAGGCGACCAGTGCGGTACCCAGCAGCACGGTGCGGTTGTAGTCGAGCCCGACATTGGTGGCGACCTCGCGTCCCAGGCCGGCCACGGTGAAACGGCCGGCAGCCAGCCAGGCCACGACGGTCACCCCCAGCACCGCCCACAACGGTTCGTAGAAGCCGCGCACCACGCTTGAGAAGCCGCCCGATCGCCAGGCGGACATGGGCTGCAGCAGGTTGAACCGGCCGGCCAAGAAGGTGCCCAGGGCACCGACCACGGCGCCGAGCATGATGCCGACCAGGGGCACGATGACCGATCCCGTGAGCGCCACCCGGCGCAGCACGGCCAGGAAGACCATGGTGCCGGCGAAGGCACACAGACTGGCCACCGCCATCTTGAGCAGTGGGGGCGCATCGGGGCGGACCAGCAGGACGCCGAGTACTCCCAGGCCCGCCCACTGGCTGGTGCCCGAGGTGGTGGGTTCGACGAACTTGTTTTGGGTGATCATCTGCATGATCACTCCGGAGACGGTCATGGCCAGCGCGGCGAAGACGAGGGCTAGCGTTCGGGGTACCCGGGAGACCCAGAACATCTCGCGTTGGGCCGGATCGGTGAAGATGCCGGTGAGGGTGATATCGAAGCCGCCGACGAGCAGGGAGGCCGTGGCCAGAGCCGCGCAGCCGATGCCGGCCGCTGGCCACAGCGCTCGTTTCCAGATCAGGTTCACCCGGCGTCCCGCAGGGCCTTGGCCAGTTGCCCGTAGAAGGCGGTGTAGGCCTGGATGCCCTCGGTGACGTAGAACTCGGCGTCCAGGTAGAGGATCTGGTTCTTGGTCACGAAGGTGGTATTTGCCCATGCCTTCTGGGCCTCGATGGTTGCCTTGGCCGATACCGCGCCGTCGCCTCCGGTGATGGCGTCCCGGTCCAGCACGATCATCCAGTCGGGGTTGGCCTCGGCGATCGTTTCGGGGGCCAGGCCGGAATCGTTGTGAACCGAATCGGACCCGCCGGCCCGGCCGGCGAAGACGTCGGTCATGTTGAGCGGCTCGATGAGCGGGGCCATCCGGCCTGCCCCGTTGTCGATCTTGCCGCCGTTGTGGTTGGCCAGGAATACCGTCTGGCCGTGGGTCAATCCGGCGGCCTCGGCAATGGAGGCATCCAGTGCCGCGTTGAGCTGCTTAGCAACCTCGGGTTGGCCGAAGATTTCGGCCAGCGTCGTGGTTTGTGCCTTCAGCGCGTCGGCATAGCCGGGCTCCTCGACGCTGGGCGCCAGATCGATGACCGGGGCGATCTCGGTGAGTTTCTCGGTGTACTGGGCGAACCGTTTGCCGCCGACGATCAGATCCGGTTCGGCAGCGTTGATCTCTTCCAGTTTGGGTTCCCGATGGGTGCCGATGTCGGCGATGCCGGGATTATCGGCCCATGCCGACAGCGACGCAGGCAGCAACGGTTTGGGTAGGGCCACCGGGGTGACCCCGAGCGCCTGCAAGGTTTGGAAGGACGTGTTGTCGAGGGCCACGACGCGTTTGGGATTGGCGGGTACCTCAACGGGTCCGTTGTTGGTTTCAACGGTAAGGGTGGTTGCCGGGCTCGTGCTTCCGGTTGGGCTGGCCGCGCCATCGGCGGAGTCCCCACCGGAACTACAGGCCGCCAGTGCGACGCTCAGGCCAAGCAGGGCGGCGATTCGGATGCTGCGCAGGATACTCAACGGGCTCCCTTTCTGGGGGTTGCGTGGGGCGTTGTCACTTGGGGTTGCCCAAGCAAGCAGTACCTTAGTTGGCGCAATTTGTACATGCAATTGTTGACTAAATATTGGGACATCCCATCCGGGCCCGGCCGGACGCCGGGACGCTCGACGCGGCTGAGGTCGCTTTGATCGTGTCGCGGTCCGATCCCCGGATGGCCCGGCGCGCTACTCGAACGCCGCAGTGGATTCCGGGCATACCGGAGGCCGTCGGCGGCGTTGGTTCGCCGGCTCGCCGGTATGGGCCGGCTTGCCGCGGCGCTCCTCGCGGACGGCCGGGACGTCGCCGGTCTCGTACGCTCCCGGGGCGTCCACGATCAGCACCGCGCCCTCGGCCGCTGCCACCATCGCCCGGGGGGCGATCGCCCGGGCCAGGTGATAGGCCGCGATCGTCACGATGGTGCCTAGGGCGATACCCCCCAGGGTGAAATTCGAACCCAGCCGCAGGGATACATCGCCGATTCCGATGACGATGCCGGCGGCCGCCGGCACCAGATTCAACGGATTGCCGAAATCAACCCGGTTTTCCTTCCAGATCTTCGCGCCGAGCAGCCCGATCATGCCGTACAACACGACGGTGATGCCGCCCAGGACGCCGCCCGGGGTGGCCGAGACGATCGCGCCGAATTTCGGCGAGAACCCGAACCCGATGGCCACGATGGCGGCTACCACATAGGCGGCGGTGGAGTAGACCCGGGTAGCCGCCATCACGCCGATGTTCTCGGCATAGGTGGTGGTGGGTCCGGCGCCAACGGCGGTGGCCAGCATCGAGGTCAGGCCGTCGGCGGCGACTGCACGTCCCATATAGGGGTCGAGGCTTTCCCCGGTCATCTCGGCGACCGCCTTGATATGCCCGGTGTTTTCGGCGATCAGGGCGATCACCACGGGCAACGCGATCAGCGCGTAGGCGAGGTTGAAGTTCGGGGCGTGAAAGCCGACCACATTGCCGGTGCCGCCGAACTGCCAACTGGTCAGGTCGGTGACCGGTGGGAAACCGATCCAGTCGGCCTCGATCACCTTGGACCAATCGACCCGGAAGGTCTCGGTGACGGTGCCGTCGGCGGCGGTGCGGACGATCGGTCCGAACAGTTTGTCGGCGGCGAAGCTGAGCACATATCCGATGATCAGCGACAAGAAGATCGCAATGCGCCCGGCGAACCCACGCAGGCCAACCGACAGGCCGATCACGATGAGCATCACCAGGAATGCGATCCATTGGTCCTGCGGCCAATAGACCGTGGCCACCACGGGGGCCAGATTGAACCCGATCAACATCACCACTGCCCCGGTGACCACCGGCGGCAGGGCGCGATGGATCACCTGAGAGCCCATGAAATGGATGATCAGGCCTACGACTAGCAATCCGGCCCCGCACCAGAACATGGCACCCGACACGCCGTCCGGTTTACCGCCCTGGGCATAGATGGCGGTTGCGACTCCAACGAAGGATGCCGAACTGCCCAGGTAGCTGGGTACCCGGTGCCGCACCACCGCCAGGAAGATCAAGGTGGCCACGCCACTCATCATGACCGCGAGCTGCGGATTCAATCCCATCAACAACGGGAAGACGAAGGTGGCCCCGAACATCGCCACCACATGCTGGGCGCCCAGACCGATCGTCTTGCCCCAACTCAATCGTTCATCCGGCGCGACCACCACGCCCGGCTCAAGAACCCCGTTGTTGTGCAGCTTCCAGAACGCCATACCAGCCCCTTCCAGCAGGGCAGTCTATGCGGTGCGTCCCGGTCGATCTGTGGAACACCCCCACGGGCCGGGTTGGCGGGGTTTGACTTCCCGTGGCGGTGCCCGGCCGGCCGGTGTGCCGGTCGAGCACCGGCCCGATGACGGATCGGTGTCGCTGTGTTCCCGCCGGGGGCGGTTTGGGTGCGGCCCCCGCACAGCAGCGAACCAGCTGCGCCAGCCGCCGGCGGCCAGGCCGGATCGGCACCACCGCCGGGTTGGGGGTACCGGTGGTCGTCGGGGCCGATCAGATCCAGGACGAGAACCACATCCGCAGGCTCCACATCGTCCGGGTCATCAACTGGTCGGTGAGAATGGGATAGATGAACCAGAAATTGGCTACGACGATGAGCACCACGCTGCCCACGATCCAGGCGCGGCGGTGTCTGCCGGGGCCGTCCGGCGGGCCGAGGATCAACCCCAGCACCATGGCCAACACGGTCGCGGTAAAGGGAATGATCATGATGGCGTAGAAGAAGAAAAGCGGCCGATCGGCGTTCGGGAACCACATGATCCACGGCGTCAACCCGGCCACCAGCGGCACCGCGAAACGATGGTCTCTGCCCAGCAGCCACAGACCCAACCCGATGATGACTGCCGCCAGGGCGAACCACCACAGGAATGGCGTACCGATGCCCGAGATCACCCGCAGGCAGGTGTCCCCACCGGTGGCCCGGCAACCGTCGATACCCGGCTGGATGTCGTTTACGGCGTCGATGCCGATCACTCGGCCCATCACCAGCCAGCCGGCCGGGTGCGCCTCGTAGGTATGGGTTTGAGCCGCGATCCAGTCCCCGGTATGGAAGTTGTAGATCTCTTGATGATAGTAGAGCAGCGAGGCCAGAGGCTTGCCGAGCAACTTGACCCAGGGATGATCGGGATGGTTCGCCCCCCAGTCGCGTCCCCACCCCCCCTCGGTGGTCAGCCAGGACCACCAGGTGAGCACGTAGACGACCAATGCCGAGACGACCATGGTCACGAAGGCGATCGGTCCATTGATCAGCACCGAACGCAGCGCGGTGCGGTCGGCCCCGGCGGTGAGTCTGCTACCCCACTCGTCGGCCACCGCCATGATGCCCAACACGGCCAGCACATACACCGAGTTCCATTTGCAGCCGATCGCCAGCCCGAACAGGATGCCGGCCGTCAGCCGCCAGGGCCGCCACAGCAGCAGCGGCCCGAACCGCCCGCCCAGATCGGCCAGCCCGTGGGCGCGCAGATGATTGGCCAGCCTGTGCCGTAACCAATCCCGGTCGGCGGCGACCGCACCCACCGCCAGCACGGTGAACATGGCCTGGAAGATGTCCAGCAGGGCGATCCGGCTCATCACGAAGGTCAGCCCGTCCACGGTCAGGAACAGCCCGGCGAACGCACCCACCAGCGTCGACCTCGACAGCCGCCTGGCCAGCCGGATAGTGGCCATGATCATGATGGTGCCCGCCACCAGCGCACCGATCCGCCAGCCGAAGCTGTTCATGCCAAAGGCCCACTCGCCGGCCGCTATCAGCCACTTGCCCAATTGCGGATGGACGATGAAGGCGGAATTGGTTTCCCAGGCGGTGGTGTTGCCCATGACGATCTGGTCGTTTGCGTTCTTGGGCCAACTCAGCTCATAGCCGAAGTTCAGCAGCGACCAGGCATCCTTGGCATAGTAGGTCTCGTCGAAGACCAGGTTGGCCGGTCTGGCGAGATTCACCAACCGGATACCGAAGGCGAACAGCCCGATCAGGACGGTGACTACCCAGGACAACAGCCGATCGGTCCGCAGCGCTACCGCATCGTCCAGCCGGTCGATGGTGGGCAGCAGCGGGTCGGCGCTGGTGCCGCGCAGCCGTTGCACGGCCTTGCCGCCCGGGATCTTGTCGATCAGCTCGCCGAGTTTCACCCGGCCATCCTAGAGGGCCGGTGGCTCCGGGGTCAGGCAACGCGGGCGCCGTGGGCGGATCGGCCGGCCCCGCTGGCCGGGCCGGCGAGCGCGCCCGGGGCGGCATCCACCCCAGCCCGAGCGGGTAGCCTGCTGTTCATGAGCAGAGCCGAGTTCGCTGCCGGGCGGGGACGCCTGGTGCTGGCCGGTACCCCCATCGGGGATGCCCGGGACGCCTCGGCCGCGCTTGGCCCGGCCTTGGCGGAGGCCGATGTGATCGCCGCCGAGGACACCCGAGCCCTGCACGCCCTGCTTGCCCGGCTACAGGTCGCCACCAGCGCCCAGATCGTTAGCTACTTCGAGGGCAACGAGGCGTCCCGTACCCCCGGCCTGATCGCCGACATGCGGGCCGGCCGGGTCGTGGTGCTGGTTACCGATGCCGGTATGCCGGCGATCAGTGACCCCGGCTATCGCCTGGTGGCGGCGGCGATCGCGGCCGACCTGGCGGTGAGCGTGGTGCCGGGTCCCTCGGCGGTGCTGACCGCATTGGCGATCAGCGGTCTGCCCGTAGACCGATTCTGTTTCGAGGGTTTCCTGCCCCGCAAACCAGGTGAGCGGCGCCGCCGGCTGGCCGAACTGGCCACCGAACCGCGCACCATGGTCTTCTTCGAGGCTCCGCACCGGCTTGCCGGGTTCCTCGCCGATGCGGCCGCGACCCTAGGGCCCGAGCGTCCGGCTGCGATCTGCCGGGAACTAACCAAAACCCACGAGCAGGTGCTGCGGGGTGGCCTTGCCGAGCTGGCCGCCCGGCTGGATGAGATCCGCGGCGAGATCACCGTGGTCGTCGGGGGTGCACCACGCGGTGCCGCCGACTGGGATGCCGCTGTCGAACAGGTCGCTTTGCTGATGGCCGGTGGCACCCGCCTATCGGCCGCCGTCGCCGAGGTCGCCGAGGTGGCCGGCCTGCGCCGCAAGGAACTCTACAACCGGGCACTGGCCGGCCGCGGCCAGGTGCCCCCCGGCCCGATGGCCGGGCCGGCAATGCCGCGGGGCGCACCGGCCACCCCGCGGGCCCCCACCGGTGGCGAACCGGCTCGCCCGGCTGCCGGGTCCCCAGGCACAGGGAATCGGCTCGGCGACGCCGAGGCGCAGGCTCTCGAACAGGAGGACGGTTCATGGTGACCGATCAGGTGCTGCAGCGACTGGGATTGCCGGCGCCACCCGAGGCATTGCCCGCCCCCACGGTGGATGCCCATACCCATCTGGATGCCACCCGGGATCATTCTAGGCTGCCGGTAGCCGACAATCTGCGCCTGGCGGCGGCCACCGGGATCGACCGGGTGGTACAGATCGGCTGCGACGTGCCCAGTTCGCGGTGGGCGGTCGAGCTGGCGGCCGGCAACCCGCAGGTCATCGCGGCGGTCGCGATCCATCCCAATGACGCCGCCCGGATGAGCGATGACCGGCTGGAAAAGGAGCTGGCGATCATCGAATCCCTGGCGGGCGCCGGCCCGCATGTCCGGGCCGTGGGGGAGACCGGACTGGATTTCTACCGAACCCGGGAGCCGGCCGGCATCGCCCGGCAGCATCGCAGCTTCGCCCGCCATATCGCCATCGCCCGCCAGCGGGGCCATACCCTGGTCATCCACGACCGCGATGCCCACACCGAGATCGCCGAATTGCTGGATGCCGAGGGCTGGCCCGAGCGGGTAGTCTTCCACTGTTTCAGCGGGGATGCCGGCTTTGCTCGCCGCGTCCTCGACCGGGGAGCCTGGTTGAGTTTTGCCGGTAACATCACCTACCGGGCGAATCATGGGTTACGGGCGGCGCTGGCGTTGACCCCGCCCGATCGGGTGCTGATCGAGACCGACGCCCCCTATCTGACTCCGCTGCCGCATCGTGGCCGGCCGAATGCCAGCTATCTGATGGCCCACACCGCCGCGTTCGTGGCCGCCCAGCTCGGGCTGGAGTTGGATGCCGCCTGCCGGCGGTTCGCCGACAACGCCGCGGCAGCCTTCGGGGGCACCTGGGGGATCCCGGCCGCCGACGCGGCGGCACCCGGCCGCTGCGATCCGACCGATACCGGGGCGGCCCGCGATACCGCCGGTCAGGTGCCCAGCGGTGCCTGAGTTGCTGGACCCTCGCCGGATCCGGGAGCTGGCCGCCGGTATCGGCCTGCGACCCAGCAAGCAGCGGGGCCAGAATTTCGTGGTGGACGCCAACACGGTGCGCCGTATCGTCGCCCTCTCGGGGGTGGGGCCTGGTGATGTGGTCATCGAGGTGGGGCCGGGGCTCGGTTCCCTGACCCTTGGCCTGCTGGAGACCGGCGCGCGGGTCCAGGCCATCGAGATCGATGCGCGGCTGGCCGGCCTGCTGCCGAAGACCGTCGCCGAACTGCAGCCCGACGCCACCCAGCGGCTACAGGTGTTGACCGCCGATGCCTTGCGCGTCGCCGCCCTGCCCGACCCGGTACCCACCGCGATGGTCGCGAACCTGCCCTATAACGTGGCGGTGCCGGTGCTGCTGCACCTGCTGGCCCGGTTCGGAAGCTGGGTGCACGGGCTGGTGATGGTGCAGTTGGAGGTGGCCGACCGGTTGGTGGCCATCCCAGGGGCGAAGGCCTATGGCGCACCCAGCGCGAAACTGGCCTGGTACGCCCGGGCCGGCCGGGCCGGCACCGTGCCGCCCACGGTCTTTTGGCCGGTCCCGAATGTGGACTCCGGTCTGGTGCGGATTCGCCGGCGGGAGCCACCGGCCGCCCAGGTGCTCCGCGGACGGGCTTTCGCGGTCATCGATGCGGCCTTCGCTCGGCGCCGCAAGATGCTGCGTGCGGCGTTGTCACCGCTATTCGGCTCGAATGCCCGGGCTGCCGAGGCGATCCAGGCGGCTGGCTGCGACCCGACCGCGCGGGGGGAGGAGCTGACCATTGACCAGTTCGCTCGGATAGCCCAGCGACTGCCAGGTCCCGCGGCCGTTCCGCTAGCCTGCGGTAATGATGCCGATGACTGAGGCCCAAAGCTGGCGTGTGCGAGTGCGCATCCCCGCCAAGATCAACATTGCGCTGTGCGTCGGGCCCCGGCGCGCAGATGGGTTTCACGAGTTGAGCACCGTCTTCCAGGCAGTGTCGCTTTATGACCAGGTGCAGGCCACCGGCCGGGCCGATGGGCGGATCGAGTTGACGATGTCGGGGGAGGGCAGCGAACGGCTGGCCTGCGATCGGACCAACCTGGCCGTCCGCGCCGCCCGGTTGCTCCGGGATCGGCATGGGAATCCCCGGCAGGGCGTCGAATTACGAATCGACAAGCAGATCCCGATGGCCGGTGGAATGGCGGGTGGCTCCGCCGATGCCGCCGGCACCCTGCTTGCCTGCGTCGAATGCTGGCGGCTTGAGGTGAGCCTGGACGAATTGCTGGGTCTGGCCGCCGAACTCGGCAGCGATGTGCCCTTCCTGCTGCTCGGCGGCAATGCCCTGGGCACCGGCCGGGGCGAGCGGTTGCGTGCGTTGCCCGCTGCCGGGCGACTGGAGTGGGTGTTCGCCTTGGCCGGACGCGGCCTGTCGACTCCCCAGGTCTATCGCCGCTTCGACGAGCTGGCCGAACTAGGCGAATTGACTCCGAGCAGCCAATTGGCATCCGATGGCCTGGCCGGGTTGCTCAGCGGTGAGCCGGATCGGGTGGCCGCCGCGTTACGCAACGACCTGCAGGCCCCGGCGCTGGATCTGTATCCAGAGCTCGCCGGAACCTTGGCGGCCGGGCTGGCCCGGCCCGGGGTGCTGGGTGGGCTGGTTTGCGGCTCCGGCCCGACTTGCGCTTTCCTGTGTGCGGACGCCAGCAGTGCCGGCGCCGCGGCGGCCAGTCTGGCAGGCGAGCCAACGGTGCGGGCCGTGCGCCGTGGTCACGGGCCGGTCGCGGGGCCGGAAGTGGCCCGGCTGGCCCGGGCTGAGGAAAGCTGACGACATGACCGGAGAGCCCACGCCAGCGCACCTACTGCCGGAGGACGAGGTGGACCAGGTGGTGGCGGCCTGGCGACGTGAACGGCCCGATCTGGACACTGCCCCGATGCAGGTCTGGTCCCGGATCCTGCGGCTGGCCCAGCTATTGGATGCGGCTCGGTCCCGGGCCTTCGCCGGCCAGGATCTACAGGTTTGGGAATTCGATGTGCTGGCGGCGCTGCGGCGCGCTGGGGCGCCCTATCGGCTTTCGCCCGGTCAGTTGGCCTGCCGCACCCACGTGACCTCGGGCACTATGACCAACCGGGTCGACGGGCTCGCCAGGCGGGGTTTCGTGACCCGGCTGGCCCACCCGACCGACGGCCGCGGCGTGCTGGTCGAGTTGAACTCCGCCGGCCGGGCAGCGGTGGATGCTGCGCTGGCCGATCTGGTGGGCGCCGAACAAACTCTGATGGCCGGGCTGGACACCGATAGCCGGGTTCGGTTGGGGGCGCTGCTGCGGCAACTGTTGATCAGTCAATGACCCGGTGATCCGGACGCGCCGGCCGATCTCGGCGGGCCGGATCTCTCCGGATCGGCGATCGAGGGGCCGGCTGGGGCTCAGGTGGCGGTGTGCTGGCCGGGCGGCACCGGGTCGGATACCGGTGTTGGCGGTGGCTGGGTCAGCAGGAGGGGATGCCTTTCCAGGTTCGCAAGGCCATGCCAGGCGAGGTTGACCAGCTGTGCGGCCAATTCTTCCTTGGGGGGCCGGCGCTCGTCCAGCCAGGACTGCCCGGCACTGGCCACCATGCCGACCAGCCCTTGGGCGTAGACCCTGCTGAGCCGGGGGTCATGGCCGCGGCGGGCCAGGGGTGGGGCGAGCATGTCCGCCACATGCGCGGCGATATCCGACAGAATCGAGGCGAAACCGGCGCTGGCGGTCGAATGCATCGCAGAATCCCGGCAGATGATCCGGAAACCATCGGGGCAACCGTCGATGTAGTCCAGCAGGGCCAGTGTCCCGCGTTCGATGGTTTCGCGGTAGCCAGCCCCCGGGGTGCGCAGGGCGCTCTGAACGGCGGATTCCAGCACGCCCACCTCGCGATCGACCACCGCGGCGTACAGTCCCTCCTTGCCGCCGAAGTGCTCGTAGACCACCGGCTTGCTAACCTCGGCGCGGGCGGCGATCTCTTCCACGCTAGTGCCGTCGAGTCCGCGTTCGGCGAACAGCGCACGGGCGATGACGATGAGCTGGCTGCGTCGTTCGGCGCTGCTCATGCGTCGGCGTCCGCGACGGGCCCGGTGCGGTTCGGACGGTGTCACCCGGTCAGTGTCCCACAGCCGTGGCGCGTCCCCGGCCGGCCGGGGACGCGCCA
>ERZ773068.24-NODE-24-length-84013-cov-46.073406_pt1 | contig 84013 bp, 79 predicted proteins | sample MGYA00580620_ERZ773068 | MGnify/ENA primary metagenome ERZ773068 (study PRJEB29015, sample SAMEA2737983) | human oral metagenome | biome: human oral; feature: human-associated habitat; material: dental | place: China | collected 2101 ... | reverse complement strand
TGTTAAAGAACGTCGCCAACAAAGCAGCGAAAGACCGCAATCATACCCACCAAGCCCAATCCAGTCAACTACTACTCAACAATAAAACTACCCACCAAAGCACAAACCTATATCGAAAAAGGAAATGTTTTTTATATGGCAGACTGAAAAAATAAAAAAGAGACTGCAAGTCTCTTTATTTAAAGATGCCCCAAAGGCAGGGCAGTGGTGTTTTTGATCTCTTTCAGCACAAAGCTGGAACGGGCTTCCTGCACATAAGAGTGAGACAGCAGCACATCCAAAACAAAATGGGAAAATGCGTCCATATCGGTAAAAAAAGCGTGCAGCATATAGTCGGACTCGCCGGTGAGCGCGTAGCAGCCGAGCACTTCCTGCCAAGACTGCATCGCTTCGGAAAATTTTTCGCGCGCTTCTTGCGTTTTTTCAATACTGACACGGATAAAAACCTGCAGATTCAGCCCCAGCCGCGCGGGCTTTAGCAGTGCGGCATAGCTTTGGATCACGCCCTGGTCTTCCAGCTGCTTTAAGCGCCGTAGGCACGGTGAGGGCGACAAGGCCACCCGCTCGGATAATTCGACATTGCTTAAGCGGCCGTTTTCCTGCAAAACCTGCAGGATTTTCAAATCGGTTTTATCCAGATTGACTTGCGCCATAATGATTTGCTCCTCCTTTATTTAGCTGTTTTTATCGCACCTTTCAGACCATTTCAGGCAGCCTGAAAACGGCAAACAACGCTTTCTTATCATAATCTAACGTTAATTAAAGCACAATCGCCCGCCGCTTTAGCGATACCGCGCGCTAGACATTTGTGCGGCAATCCGGCATTTTTTGCCACAATCTGCCGCAAACGGCGGCAACTGCTGCCTATCCTGCCTCGACAAACTTTTCAGGCTGCCTGAAAACTGCCGCAAAAAAGCCGCAAACTGAATCTTCAGGCAGCCTGAAAGATGCAGTTTGCAGCTTGTTTGAGCTTTTCAGGCTGCCTACATCCGGCCGAGTTCGCGCTGCAAAGCCTGGATATTCTGCTCGCGGTCGAACACCGCGCTTTGCAGTTGGCGTACGCGCGCCTGATGGCCGGCATCGGACTGCTTATTGACCGCGCGGCCTTCAGCCAGCGCTTTTTGCGCGGCGGCCAAGGCATTGCGCTCGTTGTTCAATTCCTGCTCCAGAATGGTGCGGCGGGTATTGGCACGTTGCGGGTTCAGACGCTGCGGCACGGTTGCCGGTGCGGCGGCAACGGCTTGGACGGGATTGGCGGCGGCAACGGGTACGCTGCGGCGCGGCGCTACCGGTACTCTAGCGGCAACCTGGCGGGTAGCCGGCTGGGCGGCCGGTGCGGCGGCAACTTCGGGAGCGGCTTCGGGCGCGCGTTCGCGTCTGACTTCAACTGCGGTATAACTGCCGATTTTGGCCAGTTTGACTTTGCCGCCGCCGCGTTTGGGGCTGTCGGTATAACAGCCCGGGCCGCAGCTGCGCACATCGGCATGGGCGGCGCCGGCCAGCAGCGCCAAAGCGATTAAAAGGCTGCTTGTTTTCCTGTTCATAGACTGACTTCCTTATCCTTTTTTACATTTTTTCAGGCTGCCTGAAAGCGTTTAGGAACTGTCGAATTCTGCCGCCAGCGCGGCTTCCAGCGTTTCCAAATCCTGCTGCCATTGCAGCCAGCTTTCTTCCAGTTCACTTAATTTTACTTTGATTTCCGCCACATCGGCGAGTGTTTGCTGCAATTTTGCCTTGTTTTCCGGCAAATAGGCACTTTCTTGCGACAGAAACGCTTCGGCGGCGGCCTGTTGACTTTGCAGCGCCGCCATTTCTTTTTCGGCTTTTTCGATTTTTTGCAACAGCGGCTTGCTGCGCCGCGAGCGCTCTTGGCGCATTTGCGCTTCCTGCCGTTTGGCGTCTTTGCGGCTTTGGGTCTGCGCGGACGCGGCGGGGGCGGATGCGGCGTTTTCGCGCTCGAGACGCCATTGGCGGTAGTCGTTCAAATCGCCATCGAAGGTTTTCAGACTGCCTGAATCGATCAGCAGAAATTGGTCGGTGGTGGCTTCTATCAGGCTGCGGTCGTGCGACACCAGTATCAGCGCGCCTTGGAAACTCTGCAGCGTGAGCGTGAGTGCGTGGCGCATGTCCAAATCGAGATGGTTGGTCGGTTCGTCGAGCAGCAGCAGATTGGGTTTCTGCCAGACCAGCATCGCCAGTGCCAATCGCGCTTTTTCGCCGCCGGAGAACGGGGCAACAGCTTGCAGGGCGGCATCACCGACGAAGTTGAAGCCGCCGAGAAAATTGCGGATGTCCTGCTCTTTGGCTTCGGGCGAGAGTTTTTGGATGTGCCACAGCGGGCTTTGGTCGCCGCGCAGGGTGTCGAGCTGGTGTTGGGCGAAATAGCCGATATGGAGTTTGTCGGAACGGATAATCTCGCCGCACAGCGGTTTCAGGCTGCCTGAAAGGGCTTTGATAAAGGTGGACTTGCCGCTGCCGTTTACGCCGAGCAGGCCGTAGCGGGCGCCGTTTTCCAGCGACAGGCTGACGCCGCGCAAAACGGGTTCGCCGCCGTAGCCCAGATCAACCTTGTCCAGTTTCAACAGCGGATTGGGCAGATACTCGGGCGTGGCAAACTCAAAGGAAAACTCGCTGTCCAGATGGGCGGGGGCGATTTTTTCCAGTTTGGCCAGCGCTTTGATGCGGCTCTGCGCCTGCGTGGCTTTGGTGGCTTTGGCTTTGAAGCGGTCGATAAAGGACTGCAAATGTTTGATGTGCGCCTGCTGCTTCACATAGGCGGCCTGCTGGTTGGCCAGCCGCGCGGCACGCTCTTTCAGGTAGAAATCGTAGTTGCCGCCGTAGCTGTGCAGCTTGCGGCCGGAGAGTTCGACGGTGTGGTTGGTGGTGGCATTGAGAAAATCGCGGTCGTGCGAAATGATGATTTGGGTGCAGGTCAGCGCGGCCAGATGGCTTTCCAGCCACAGCACGGTTTCCAAATCCAAGTGGTTGGTGGGTTCGTCCAGCAGCAACAAATCGGCGCGGCACATCAGAGCTTGGGCGAGATTGAGCCGCATCCGCCAGCCGCCGGAAAAGGCTTTAACCGGTTTGCCGTGTTCTTCCTGCGCGAAGCCGAGCTCGCCCAGCAGTTTGGCGGCACGGGCGGGGGCGGTGTAGGCGTCGATTTCTTCGAGCTTGGCGTGTATTTCGGCAATACGGATGCCGTCGTTCTGCGCTTCGGCTGCGGCCAGGGCAGCCTGAAAAGCCTGCAGCTCGGCATCGCCCTGCAAAACGTAGTCGAGCGCGCAGATATCGAGCGCGGGCGTTTCCTGCGCCACGGCGGCGGTTTTCCAGTGCTTCGGTATCCGCACTTCGCCGCCGTCGGCGGAAATTTCGCCTTTGATTAGGGCGAAGAGACTGGATTTGCCGGTGCCGTTGCGGCCGATCAGGCCGACGCGCCGCCCGGGTGCGACGGTGGCGCTGGCTTGTTCGAGCAGCACTTTATTGCCGCGCTGCAGGGTGAGGGTTTGGATTTCGATCATGGGGTTTTCGCAAAAAAGGCAGCCTGAAACGCGGGATGGCGGTTTCAGGCAGCCTGAAAATTTAGGGCTTGGGGTTTGCGGTTATTCGGCTTTTGAATCGAGTCGGGTATCGGAAAACGGCGGATACCGCTCACCAATGCAAAGATCCTAAAGTGTCAGCGTCAGATGCGGCTGCGCCAGATAGTCTTGCGACTGCATTTCCACCAGCCGGCTGACGGTACGCACGAATTCGTGGGCGAAATCGCCTTCGGTATAGAGTTCTTCCATCGGCACGGCGCTGGTGATGCACATTTTGACGCGGTAGTCGTAAAACACGTCCACCAGCAGCGTAAGGCGGCGGGCTTCGTTTTTTTCGTTGGGCGTCATTTTTTCAAAGCCGGAAATCAGCACGGTGTGGCAGTTTTGCGCCAGCCACAGATAGTCGGCCTGCGAGCGCGGGCCGAAACACAGGGTGCGGAAATCAAACCAGGCGACGCGCTCGGTGCGCTTTTTCGCCGTCAGTTCGCGGCCGTGGATTTCCAGTTTTTCAGGCTGCCTGGGCTCGCCGCTGGTGAAACGCTCGAACAAGGCGGCGAGCTTGGCTTCGTTTTCGGCGTTGTCGGGCACGTAAAACACTTCGGCGGGCGTGAGCGTGCGCATGCGGTAATCTTCGCCGCTGTCCACGTTGAGCACGGTGAGTTTCTTTTCCAAGAGGGCGATGGTGGGCAGAAAGCTGCTGCGGTTTTGCCCCTGCGGGTAGAGTTCGGACGGGGCGTAGTTGGATGTGGCCACCAGCACCACGCCTTCAGCAAACAGGTTTTCCAGCAGGCGGCCGAGTATCATGGCATCGGCGATGTCGCTGACGTGGAATTCGTCAAAACAGAGTACGCGCAGCTCGACGGCGATGTCTTGGGCGACGGCTTTGAGCGGGTCGGGCGTATTGCGTTTGTCGCGCATGCGCTGGTGGATTTCCTGCATAAAGGCGTGAAAGTGGACGCGGCGTTTGCGCCGGTACGGCAGGCAGCCGTAGAAAGCGTCCATCAGGAAACTTTTGCCGCGGCCGACGCCGCCGTAGAAATACAGGCCGGTGGGCACTTGCGGCGAGCGCAGGCTGCGGCCGAGAAAGCGGTTGCGCTTGCGCTTGAACATCATCAGTTCCGTCCACAGCTGGTCGAGATATTCGATGGCGCGCGTCTGGGCGGGATCGCTGATAAAACCGGGCTGCTGGGCGGCGGCCTGATACCAGGTGAGCGGGCTGTGGTTGTGAAACGGCGGCGGAATAAAGCGGGACTCTGTCATAGAATCTTCAGGCTGCGCGGCGGCCGCAATTCGGCGCCCCGCGGCGGATACGGGTTGGAAAACAGGGCGGCAAGATAACAAATTTTGACGGTTTTGGAAACCGCGCCCGTGCCGGCTGCCGTGCTTTTCAGGCTGCTTTGGGCGGATTGGGACGTTTGGAACAACAGGCAGCCTGAAAGGATTTCAGGCTGCCTGTTGGCGCGATGCAGCGGCTGCTTGGGGATGGGTTTCAATGTTCAGCGCCACACGCTTCGGAAACGTTTTCAGGCTGCCTGAAAGCAGCCTGAAAAGCTAAAACGCAAAGCTATTCGAGTTCGCCGGACTTGCGTTTGGCGAGAAAATCTTTGGTTTCGGCCACAACCACGCCGGATAGGAACACCAGGGCGATCAGGTTGGGGGCAGCCATCAGGCCGTTGAAGGTGTCGGCGATATTCCATACCAGCTTCACGCCGGCCTGGTCGCCGGCTTCGTTGCCGGTTTGCACCACCATGCAGCCGAGCATCACAGTGATGACATAAATGATGCGGTACACCGGCACGAAGCGGTCACCCAGCAGGTAGGCGGCGCATTTTTCGCCGTAGTAGCACCAGCCGAGAATGGTGGAATAGGCAAAGAACATCAGGCCGACGCTCACCAGCAGTCCGCCCTGCCCCGGCAGCATTTGATCGAAGGTGGTAACGGTGAGCGAAGGGCCACCGGATATCGGCTGCAGGAAAGCGCCGCCGCTGATGGCAATAACCTTCATTTTGATCAGACCCATCACCAAAACGATGCCGGTGATGCTGCACACGACGATGGTATCGAGAAAGGTGCCGGTCATCGAAACCAGCGCCTGGCGCACGGGGTGGTCGGTGCGGGCGGCGGCGGCGGCAATCGGCGCGGAACCCATACCGGCTTCATTGGAAAACACACCACGCGCCACGCCGTAGCGGATCATCGTGCCGATGGCTCCACCGCCAAGCGCGGCTGAAGTGAAGGCATCGTTAATAATAATTTTCACGGCGGGGATAAAAAGTTCGACGTTAAAAGCCAGCACCGCCAAGCCTCCCACCACATAGCCGACTGCCATCAGCGGCACAATGAAAGACGATGCGGTAGCAATCCAGCGGACACCGCCAAGCACCACCACGCCGGTGAAAACGGTTAGGAAAATGCCCGTCCACAGCGGGTCGATGTTGAAGCTGTGGTAAACGGCATCGGCCACGGAGTTGGACTGCACCGAGCTGCCGATACCGAAAGACGCGAGCACGGCAAACAGGGCGAACAGCACTGCCAGCCATTTTTGCCTCATGCCCTTTTCAATGTAGTACATCGGCCCGCCGGACATTTCGCCGCGGCTGTTGGTCTCGCGGTATTTCACCGCCAGCACGCCTTCGGCATATTTGGTGGCCATGCCCGCCAGCGCGGTCATCCACATCCAAAACACCGCGCCCGGCCCGCCCAGTGCAACGGCGGTGGCAACGCCGGCGATATTACCGGTGCCGATGGTGGCCGAAAGCGCGGTCATCAGGGCACCAAAATGAGAAACGTCGCCCTCGTGGTCGGCCGACGATTTATGCGGCACAAAAGCCTGCTTGAGCGCATAAGGCAGCAGGCGGAACTGGAGAAAAGCCAGCCTGAAAGTAAACAAAATGCCGGTGCCGACCAGCAGCGTGAGCATATACGGCCCCCATACCCGGGTGCTGATTTTATCGACCAGCTCGTTGAGCACTTGGATCCAATTTGCGTCGTTCATGATTTCCTCTTTTCTGATTGTAAGCACAATCGATTGTTTTACTGATGGTTATACGCAGAAAACTGCATCTGCGCGTCTGCATTTCAACACAAGCGCTTTTTCTTTGCAAGAATTTGCAATTGATACGCATCATAGAACTTCAGCACAAAAGCAGCCGGACAGACGGATAAAATATCGCGCCCAAAAGACAAAGCGGCTTTCAGGCTGCCTGAAAAACGTCTCATCACGCAAATAGAAACCCGTAGCCACAGGCAAAACAAAACCCCGAATCGAGATTCGGGGTGGGCAAGCGAAAACAAACGGGATTGGTTTTTTCAGGCTGCCTTGCATTCAGGCAGCCTGAAATATAGCATACGGGTTATTGCTCTTCTTTCTGCTCTTCGTCGGCAAAATCGACAATCGCCAGGCCGTCGATGCTGCCTCCGCTGCCGGCGGTGCCGGTTTTTTTGCTGTTGAGCTGGATTTGCAGGCGTAAGTCGTTCACCGAATCGGCGTTTTTCAGGGCGTCGTCATAGGTAATCAAGTCAGCCTCATACAAATCAAACAGCGACTGGTCGAACGTTTGCATGCCGATATCGCGCGATTTGGCCATGATTTCTTTCACACCGTGAATGTCGCCGCGCAAAATCAATTCAGAAATCAAGGGGGAGTTGAGCAGCACTTCCACCGCCGCCACGCGGCCTTTCGCACCGGCCTTGGGAACAAGGCGCTGCGAGATAAAGCCTTTGAGATTGAGCGAAAGATCGTTCAACAGCTGGGCACGACGCTCTTCAGGGAAGAAGTTGATAATGCGGTCAAGCGCTTGGTTGGAATTGTTGGCATGCAGCGTTGCCATACACAGGTGGCCGGTTTCGGCAAAGGCCAGTGCGTAATCCATGGTTTCGCGGTCGCGAATTTCGCCAATCAAAATAACGTCCGGCGCTTGACGCAAAGTATTTTTCAACGCGGCAAACCAGTTTTCAGTATCCACGCCCACTTCGCGCTGGGTGATGATGCAGTTTTTATGCGGATGAACAAATTCGATGGGATCTTCAATGGTAATAATATGGCCATAGCTGTTTGCATTGCGGTAATCAATCATTGCCGCCAATGAAGTGGACTTGCCCGAGCCGGTACCGCCGACAAAAATCACCAAGCCACGTTTTTCCATCACTACTTGTTTCAAAATCGACGGCAGGTTGAGATTATCAAATTGCGGAATATCGCTGGTAATCACACGGCAAACCAATGCCGCCGCACCACGCTGAATCATGGCGTTCACACGGAAACGGGATACGCCGGCCAAGCTGATGGCAAAATTGCATTCGTTGGTATCGGCAAATTCCTGCGCCTGTTTTTCATCCATAATCGAACGGGCGATTTGGGCAGTATGCTCTGCCGTAAGCGGCTTATCGGTGATTTTGGTAAGTTTACCGTCGAGCTTCATTGCCGGCGGATAACCGGCGGTAATAAACAGGTCAGAGCCTTTATTCTGAACCATGTGGTTAAGCAAATTATGGATGAATTTTTTCATTTCTTCGTTTACGGGCTGAATAGACATGGGATCTTTCTGCAAAATTTGAAAACTGGGGATTGTAGCCTGCACACTAATAGTTGTCGTGTTTCAGGCTACCAAATAAGGCGATAAACGGCAAAAAAGACGCACTCAGAAAGAAGGGGGCCAAGCACACTAGTTGTTATCCCATAGAAAGAGCCGAACCAATTTAATGGTTCGGCTCTTTAAACTTATCAACTACAGATTTATTCTGCAGCTTCAACCTTTTCCACCAACTCAACCAATGCCAACGGAGCATTGTCGCCATTGCGGAAACCATATTTGAGAATACGGATATAGCCGCCGTTGCGGGAAGCAAAACGGTTACCCAAATCATCAAACAGTTTCACAACAACATCACGGTCGCGTGTGCGATCGAATGCCAGACGACGGTTAGCAAGAGACGGCTTTTTACCCAAAGTAATCAGCGGTTCTACTACGCGGCGCAGCTCTTTAGCTTTCGGCAGAGTAGTAACGATGGTTTCATGGGTCAGCAAAGAATTAGCCATGTTACGCAGCATTGCAGCGCGGTGGCTGCTCGTGCGGTTTAATTTACGGTTGCCATTACGATGACGCATTTCGAATATCCTTTAAAACTAGGGTTTTTCCAAACCTGCAGGAGGCCAAGAGTCTAATTTGGAACCCAGAGTCAAACCTTTGGATGCCAGCACCTCTTTAATCTCATTCAATGATTTACGACCTAAATTAGGCGTTTTCAACAATTCGGTCTCGGTACGCTGAATCAAATCACCAATGTAGTAAATATCTTCAGCTTTCAAACAATTTGCCGAACGAACTGTCAGCTCCAAATCATCAACCGGGCGCAGCAGAACCGGATCAACCGGAGGAGCCTTCTCTTCTTCAACTTCAGCCGGAGTACCTTGTAAATCAGCAAAAATCGACATTTGATCAATCAAAATCTTTGCCGCAGTACGAACAGCTTCTTCCGGATCGATAGAGCCGTTGGTCTCCACTCCCAAGATCAGGCTATCCAAATCGGTACGCTGTTCAACACGGGCAGCTTCAACATCAACACTAACTCTGCTAATGGGAGAAAAACTGGCATCCAATTGAATAACGCCAATCTTATTTCCATCTTTAGTATTGCGTCGGCTTGATGCAGACTGATAGCCATGCCCACGCTCTACTTTAATTTCCATCTCAATACTGCCATTTGTTGCCAAATTGCAAATTAACTGATCAGGATTAACAACTTCCACATCATGAGGCAATTCAAAATCACCAGCTACAACTGCACCAGCACCAGATTTTTTCAGCGAAACTGTAGCCTCTGTTCGATTACCATGAAGTTTAAACACTACATTTTTAATATTCAAAAGAATATCTACAACATCTTCTTTAACGCCATCCATTGTCGAGTATTCATGAAGAACACCTGAGATGGTTACTTCAGTAGCAGCAAAACCATCCATAGAGGACAATAAGATACGACGCAAGGCATTACCTAAAGTATAGCCAAAACCACGTTCGAAAGGCTGCATAGACACTCTTGCATAAGTAGAAGAAAGAGTGTCTACGTTGATTTGACGGGGCTTCAAGAACTCCAAGGCATTGTTTTGCATTTAACTGTCCTTCCCCTTCGCAATATTATTTTGAATAGAACTCAACTACCAGCTGCTCATTAATATCGCTATACAATTCTACACGATCAGGTACATTTTTATATGTGCCTTCCATTTTATTGGCATCAACCGATACCCAGCTAGGCAGGCCAATCTGAGTTGCTAAATTCAAAGCTTCTTGGATGCGGGTCTGCTTTTTAGCCTTTTCACGAATTGCAACAACATCCCCTGCCCTAACTGAAAAAGACGGGATATTAACTACTTGCCCATTAACAGTAATCGCTTTATGAGCTACTAATTGGCGAGCCTCTGCACGGGTAGAGCCAAACCCCATACGATAAACCACGTTATCCAAACGAGATTCCAGTAATTGGAGCAACAACTCACCTGTAGAGCCTTTTCTACGAGAAGCTTCTTCAAAATAACGTCGGAACTGACGTTCAAGAACACCATAAATGCGACGAATTTTCTGCTTTTCACGCAACTGCAATCCATAATCAGACAGGCGAGTGCGTCTATTACCATGCTGACCAGGAACAGAATCTAACTTACACTTTGAATCCAATGAGCGACGGGCACTTTTTAAAAATAAGTCAGTCCCCTCACGACGAGCCAGTTTACATTTTGGTCCAATATAACGAGCCATTATTCTTAACCTTCCAAATTAAATACGACGTTTCTTAGGCGGACGGCAACCATTATGGGGTAATGGCGTTACGTCAGTAATACTAGTAATTTTAAATCCCAATGCATTTAACGCACGTACAGAAGATTCACGACCCGGACCCGGACCCTTAATACGAACTTCTAAATTTTTTACGCCATATTCTTGGGCAACTTTGCCAGCTGACTCTGCAGCAACTTGTGCCGCAAATGGTGTACTTTTACGGGAGCCTTTAAAGCCCGCGCCGCCTGAAGTAGCCCAAGATAATGCATTTCCTTGGCGGTCTGTGATTGTTATGATGGTATTGTTAAAAGATGCATGAACATGCACGATACCCTCACTAACTGTCTTACGTATTTTTTTACGTACACGCGAAGCTGTGTTTGCTTTAGCCATTCAATTTAATCCTTCAAAATTATTTTTTACCTGCAATTGCCTTGCGGGGTCCCTTACGAGTGCGAGCGTTAGTTCGAGTTCTTTGCCCGCGACAAGGAAGTCCTCTACGATGCCTAAATCCTCTATAGCAACCCATATCAATCAGTCGTTTGATACTCATCGTGACCTCTCGTCGAAGATCACCCTCTACCTCATAACGAGAAACTTGTTCACGCAAAGCTTCTAATTGACTTTCTGTGAGATCCTTAACTTTTGTTGACATCTCAACATTAGCCAATTCACAGATTTGTTTAGCGCGAGTGCTCCCTATACCATAGATTGCCTGCAATCCAATGACAATATGGGCATTATTGGGGATATTTACCCCAGCTATACGAGCCATACTATTATTTCCTTAAAATTAAAAACCAACCGCCAAGTTTTAACCTTGACGCTGCTTATGACGAGCGTCTGTGCAAATCACACGAACAACTCGATTACGTCGTATAATTTTACAATTACGACAAATTTTCTTTACGGACGGTTGTACACGCATATAAATTCCTTCAAATATTGAACAAAATTAACGAGCCCTGAACACAATACGAGCACGTGATAAATCATAAGGAGTAAGCTCTACAGTTACCTTGTCACCAGGAGAAATACGAATATAATGCATCCTCATCTTTCCCGAAATATAACCAAGCACAACATGCTCATTTTCCAACTTAACTTTGAAAGTAGCATTGGGTAAAGTTTCTAAAATTTCACCCTGCATTTGTATTGTATCTTCTTTAGCCATGCTTAAAATCCTACTTCTTAGTAGTCAGAACCTCATACTGTTGCGTCATCCTATAAGACGAAATTTGCACCATAAAGTCCATTGTAACAACCACTAAAATTAACAGAGAAGTACCGCCTATATAAACCTGAATATTACTAAAATAGGTAAAAACCTCAGGAATCAAACACACTAACGTTATATATATAGCACCCCAAAATGTTAATTTTAAAACAACTTGCTCTAAATAATACGCAGTCTTTTCGCCAGGCCTTATACTAGGAATAAAGGCGCCACTTTTTTTTAAATTATCTGCCATTTCTTTTGGGCTAAAAACCAACGCAGTATAGAAAAAACAGAAAAATACCACTAATATTGAGAATAGCAGCATGTAACTTAAGGTGCCATGCTGAAAAAGTGACAAAAATCTAGTAATTAACCTACTATTAAAACCCTCCGCCCAGCTGGAAACTAAAGCAGGAAAGGCGATTAAACTTGAAGCAAAAATTGGAGGAATCACCCCAGACATATTTAGCTTGAGCGGAATATGGGTACTACTATTACTATAATTTAAATTCTGCCCCCGAGCATAGTTAACGGGAATTTTACGCAAAGCACTTTCAAAAAAAACTATCGCTACTATCAATGCCAATATAGATAGAACTATAAGCAATGACTTAACGACATCTCCCCTACTTATAGCCTCTACAATCTGGATAGCACTAACAGGAAAAGTTGACACAATACCTGCAGTAATAAGTAGAGATATCCCATTCCCAATACCTCTCTCGGTTATCTGCTCCCCCAGCCACATGAGAAACAAAGTTCCACCAACCAAACAAGAAATAGCAGAAATATAAAACTCAATTCTATCTATTACGACAACCCCCTGCTGGATAACCACGCTAGCGGCAAACAAACTCTGCACTGTTGCCAATATGACTGTCCCTATTCTAGTATATTTCGTAATAGCTTTCCTACCAACATCCCCCTCTTTCTTCAGCTCTTTAAGTTTTGGAATAACCTCAACTGCAAGTTGCATGATAATTGATGCTGAAATATAGGGCATTATACCGATAGCGAAGATACTAAATCTTTCTAATGCCCCCCCAGAGAACATATTAAGAAGACCAAGTATCCCACTACCAGAACTATTTGAATAGGATCGAGCAAGACCAGCCGCATCTACCCCAGGAACAGGAACATGCACTCCAATCCTAAAAACAATTAAAGCACACAGCAAGAAAACGACACGTCGCCTAAAATCCAAGTTATTCCATAAGGTGGGCTTATTTGATAGAGATAAATTATTAGGCACGTTATCACTCTCGTTATTCTACTTTTCCGCCGGCACGTTGAATCGCGGCGTCAACACTTTTACTAACCCTTATTCCCCTAATTACATAAGGTTTTAAAATTTCACCATTACCAATAACCTTAACAATACTAGTTTTTTTAGAAATCACCCCCAGCTGCTTTAGAAGCAAAACATCAACTTCAGTTGTATTAATGAGATTCAGCTGGGTTACAGTAATTTCAGCAACATCTTTTTTAAGATAAGAATTAAATCCTCTTTTAGGCAAGCGTCTCTGCAAAGGCATTTGCCCGCCTTCAAAGCCTACCTTATGAAAACCGCCAGATCTACTTTTTTGCCCTTTATGACCTCTGCCACAGGTCTTACCTAAGCCTGAACCAATACCTCTACCGACTCGTCTTTGCGAATGTCGAGCCCCATAACCAGAAGTAATAGAATTAATAAACATTTAGTTATACTCCACTTTCAATAAATAGCTCACTTTTTTAATCATTCCACGATTTTCAGGTGTATCTGCAACAATAACGGTATTTTCTCTACGCCTCAATCCCAAACCATAGACACAAGCTCTATGAGAGCTAACAGTACCAATAAGGCTCTTGATCAAAGTAACTTTAATCTTATTTATTTTCAGATTAGTCATTATTCCCTCCAAGCAAACTTTCTAAATTAATCCCCCGTTTAGCAGCAATATCTGAGGGAGTATGGAGCCGAGACAATCCATCCAATGTCGCACGAACAATATTATATGGATTCGTAGATCCATGAACTTTGGCCGAAATATTCCGAACCCCCATTGCGTCAAATACCAAACGCATAGGTCCCCCAGCCTTAATACCATTACCCTCTTTAGCAGGCTGCATAAGGACTCTAGTCGCACCATGTTTGCCTATTACACGATGATGAATAGTTCCATTTTTTAAAGCGACATAAATCATATTTTTACGGGCTTGATCCATAGCTTTCTGAACTGCAACTGGAACCTCTTTAGACTTTCCTTTTCCCATACCTATGCGCCCAGAGCCATCACCGACAACTGTTAAAGCGGAAAAGGCCATAATACGTCCGCCTTTAACTACTTTTGTAACTCTGTTAACAGCCACCATTTTTTCAATTAGGCCGTCACCGCGCTCTTCAATCTCATGCTTCGCCATTATTTAAATTCCAATCAAAGTATAAATATGCAAGACAATAACTAAAACTCTAGACCACCATCTCGTGCAGCATCTGCCAAGGCTTTCACGCGACCATGATATTGGAATCCAGATCTGTCAAATGAAACCTTTTTAATCCCCAATTCTTTAGCTTTACTAGCAATTCTCTCCCCAACAAGCTTAGCTGCTGAAATATTGCCCCCATTAGCAAGCTTTAATTTCACATCAGACTCAACAGTTGAAGCGTGTGCTAAAACGCTAGAAGAATCAGCAGAAATTATTTGAGCATAAATGTGACTATTACTTCTAAAAACACATAACCTAACAGCAGACTTACCAGCTATTTTGGCTCTAGTTTTCTGAGCTCGACGAAGTCTTGAAATTCGTTTATTCAACATAGTAATACTATCCTTATTTTTTCTTCGCTTCTTTCATCACAACAACTTCGTCAGCGTAACGAACACCTTTACCTTTATAGGGCTCAGGGGCGCGGAAAGCGCGAATTTCTGCAGAAACTTGACCAATCTTCTGCTTATCTGCACCAGATATTATAATTTCGGTTTGACTAGGCGTCTGAACTGAGACACCTTCAGGCATCTGATAAACAATCGGATGCGAATAACCCAACGAGAGATTCAATACAGAACCCTGAGCTTGAGCCCTATATCCCACACCAATAAGTTGCAATTTTTTCTCAAAGCCTTCAGAAACACCCTTTACCATATTAGCGCATAATGCCCTAATTGTTCCTGACATAGAAAGAGAATGCTTATCTTGATTGGCCGGCTTGAAAACTAGTTCTTTATTGTCACGAGTATCAACCGAAACACAAGAAGGTAGTGAAAGAGATAAGTTGCCATTTTTACCCTTCACACAAACCTGACCATTCTGAACCGTCACTTCAACACCAGATGGAAGCACCACTGGATTTTTTGCTACACGAGACATCTCAAAATACCTCTTTTAAAATTTACGCCACGATACAAAGCAATTCACCACCGATTCCGGCTTTTCTTGCTTTAATGTCAGTCATTACACCTTTAGAGGTACTCAAAATGGCAATACCTAAACCATTCATTACGGGAGCAATCTCATTTACTCCTTTATAAACGCGCAAACCAGGACGAGATACTCGCTTAATCTGCTCAATAACTGGCTGACCAGCATAGTATTTTAACTCTATGCTTAATTCAGGCTTACTCTCATTAGATACAGAAAAGCTTTCAATATAACCTTCATCCTTTAAAACATTTGCTATTGCGCATTTAATTTTTGATGACGGCATGGATACAAAAGATTTGCTAGATTGTTGAGCATTACGAATTCGGGTCAACATATCTGCAACAGGATCATGCATACTCATTAGATAACTCCATTACCAACTAGCTTTAACAACACCTGGAATTTCACCACGCATTGCAATCTCCCTGATTTTAATTCTACCAAGGCCAAATTTTCTAAAAGTTCCTCTGGGACGTCCAGTTAAAGCGCAGCGTCGTCTTTGCCGAACAGGTGAAGCATTCCTAGGAATAGATTGCAATCTTAGACGAGCCTCAAACTTTTCCTCATCACTCTTACTAAAATCATTAATAACCGAAAAAATTTCTGATCGCTTACTTGCATATTTTTTTGCCAAGCGAACACGCTTCAATTCTCGATTAATAAGAGCCTTCTTAGCCATAAATCAACCTTTAAACGGGAATTTAAACAATGACAACAACGCTTTTGCCTCTTCATCAGTCTTTGCTGTCGTGGTGATGGTTATATTCAAACCGCGGATAGCATCTATTTTGTCATACTCAATTTCAGGAAATATAATCTGCTCTCTCACACCCATATTATAATTTCCGCTACCATCAAAAGATTTGCCATTAACACCCCGAAAATCTCGAACCCGAGGCAACGCAATAGAAATTAAACGATCCAAAAATTCAAACATCTTATCTCTACGCAGGGTAACCTTACACCCAACTGGATAATTGTCACGAATCTTAAATCCTGCAATAGACTTTCTTGCCACCGTAACGACAGCCTTTTGCCCGGATATCTTTTCAAGATCAGAAACGGCGTGCTCCATAACCTTCTTATCTGCAACCGCTTCGCCAACTCCCATATTTAAAGTTATTTTCTCAATCCTGGGAACTTCCATAATTGACTTATATGCAAATTGCTTCATCAACTCAGGAACAACAACTGCGTTATAAAATTCTTTTAACCGTGACATTGGAAACCTCAATTTATACTTCAACACCAGTTGATTTCAAAACTCGAACCCGAGTAAGTTTGCCGTTTTTTTCAACAACTTTAATACCAATTCGCTCTACCTTACGGGTCTCAGGATTCAAGAAAGCAACTTTAGATACATAAATAGGCATATTTTTCTCTACAATACCACCCTCAATCCCTCTAACCTGGCTGGGCTTTTGGTGACGCCTAACAACGTTAACACCTTCCACAGTTACTTTATCACCGAGAACACTCAAGACACGCCCTTGCTTACCCTTATCCTTACCAGACAATACGACAACCAAATCGCCTTTAATAATTTTTTTCACACTACTCTCCTTACAGAACTTCCGGAGCCAACGATACAATTTTCATAAATTGCTCAGTTCTCAACTCCCTAGTTACCGGACCAAAAATGCGAGTCCCCATGGGCTCCAATTTATTATTCAACAATACAGCAGCATTGTTATCAAATTTAATCAAAGCACCATCCGCACGGCGAATACCCTTAGCGGTTCTTACAACAACCGCATTATAAACATCACCCTTCTTTACTCGACCACGCGGAGCCGCATCCTTAATGGCAACTTTAATAACATCACCAACGCTAGCATAACGCCGCTTCGAACCACCCAACACTTTAATACACATTACTCGACGCGCACCAGAATTATCTGCGACATCTAAGATAGTCTGCATTTGAATCATTTTTAACTCTTTCAATATCCAACTTAACCTAATATACGCTTAGGTCAGTTTTGGCCCCAAAGGGAAGATCCACCACAAGATGGCAAGACGAAAATGGGGAGTCTACACTTTAAATCATCCGAAAGCAAGACCCCCAAGAAGTGAATTTACTAACCACTTATTAAATAACGGAAACCGCCTACTCAACCAACTTCAAAACAACCCACGATTTAGTCTTAGATAAGGGGCGGGATTCAGCTATCACAACAACATCACCAATTTTGTATTGGTTATTTTCATCGTGCGCATGAATTTTTGTAGATTTCCGTATGATTTTTCCGTACAAAGGATGACGAACTTTTCTTTCAATATAAACAGTGACCGTTTTATCTGACTTATCACTGACTACTCGACCTTGTAAAGTTCGTACATTTTTAGTCTGGCTCATCTCTTACACCTTCTGGCTCATGATTGTCTTGATCCGGGCAATATCACGACGAAGTTTTTTTAATTGACTAACATCACCCAACTGCCCTGCCGCGTGTTGCATGCGCAAACCAAAACGCGTCTTAAGCAACTCGACCAGATCGGCCTCCAGCTCAACTGCCGACTTATTTCTTAATTCATCTAATTTCATTATTTACCTACCTGTCTTAATACAAATGTAGTGGCAATAGGTAATTTGGCAGCAGCCAAAGTAAACGCCTCTCTAGCAAGAGTCTCTGAAACTCCATCCATTTCATAAAGTATCTTACCTGGTTGAATTTCAGCTACATAATACTCAACAGAGCCTTTTCCTCCACCCATACGCACTTGGATTGGCTTTTCTGTAATAGGTTTATCAGGGAAAACTCGAATCCAAATGCGACCGCCGCGTTTAATATGGCGAGTCATTGCCCTCCTGGCAGACTCAATCTGACGAGCGGTTAATCTACCACGACCTACAGCTTTAAGCCCAAAGTCACCAAAGCTAACCGTATTGCCACGAGTAGCCAAACCGGTATTTCTACCTTTATGCTGCTTACGATATTTCAGTCTAGTTGGTTGAAGCATTTCTACCCCCTACCTTCCTACGTTTACCATGCTCTTTTTCAGCACCCGTCTGAACTTGGCCAAATTCGCCTTTATACACCCAAACTTTCAAACCAATTACACCATACGTTGTATGAGCTTCACTAGTTGCGTAATCTACATCAGCTCTCAAGGTATGCAAGGGAACACGACCTTCTCGATACCATTCACTACGCGCGATATCGGCACCATTAAGCCGACCAGAAGTCATAATTTTAATGCCTTGTGCACCAGCACGCATTGCATTTTGCATAGCACGCTTCATAGCGCGACGGAACTGAACCCTTTTTTCCAACTGCTGGGCAATACCATCCGCAATAATCTGAGCATCCAATTCAGGTTTACGAATTTCTTCAATATTCACATGAACCGGAACACCCATCAGCTTTTGCAAATCAATTTTCAACAGCTCAATATCTTCACCTTTTTTACCAATTACAACTCCAGGGCGAGCTGTAAAGATGGTAATACGCGCAGATTTTGCGGGCCGCTCAATTACAATACGGCTAACAGATGCATTAGCTAATTTTTTATTCAGATAATTTCTAGCATCAATATCTTGCTTCAAAACAGCGGAAAAATCCGAAGTCTTGGCAAACCATTTAGATGACCAGTCCTTATTTACAGCCAACCGAAAACCGGTCGGGTTAATCTTTTGTCCCATAATTATTCCTTAGTTACCGACTGTCAGATTGATATGGCAGGTTTGCTTTTCAATCCGGTTTCCTCGACCTTTGGCGCGAGCCTGAAACCGTTTGAGACTAGGACCCTTATCAACAAACACAGTTACAACTTTCAAGTCGTCGATATCAGCACCTTCATTATGCTCTGCATTCGCAATAGCAGAATCCAGAACTTTCTTAAGCAAAAGAGCACCTTTTTTAGGACTGAATGCCAAGATGTTTAAAGCTTGAGATACTGTTTTACCACGAATCAAATCAGCAACCAATCGCGCTTTTTGCGCAGAAATACGGGCATTTTTATGCTGTGCATTTACTCTCATGATCCACCTTATTTCTTCTTAGCCTTTTTATCGGCCAAGTGACCTTTAAAAGTACGAGTCAGAGAAAACTCACCCAATTTATGACCAACCATATTATCGCTGATAAACACTGGCACGTGAGTACGGCCATTATGAACAGCAATAGTCAAGCCGATAAAATCGGGGAGAATTGTAGAACGACGCGACCAAGTTTTAATCGGGCGTTTGTCGTTATTTGCACGAGCAGCATCTACTTTTTTCAGCAGATGGAGATCCACATACGGACCTTTTTTTAATGAACGAGCCATATCAATTAGCCTTTATTGGAGTAGCGGCGACGAACAATCATATTATCCGTGCGTTTGTTATTGCGAGTGCGATAGCCTTTAGCAGGAGTTCCCCATGGGCTAACGGGTTCACGAGCTTCGCCAGTACGACCCTCACCACCACCATGCGGGTGATCAACAGGGTTCATTACCACACCACGAACGGTAGGACGAATACCGCGCCAACGATTGGCACCAGCCTTACCAATTTTTCGCAGACTTTGCTCTTCATTACCCACTTCGCCAACAGTTGCTCGGCAATCAATATGGATTTTACGAACTTCACCAGAGCGCAAGCGTACTTGGGCGTAAATACCTTCTTTAGCCAGCAGGACAGCAGAAGCACCGGCAGAGCGAGCAATCTGAGCACCTTTACCCGGCTTCATCTCAATACAGTGAATGGTAGTACCAACCGGAATATTGCGGATGGGCAGAGTATTGCCAACTTTAATGGCTGCTTCAGAACCAGATAGCAAAACAGCACCGGCCTGAACACCACGCGGGGCAATAATATAGCGACGCTCGCCATCAGTATAGCAAAGCAGCGCAATAAACGCAGTACGGTTAGGATCGTACTCGATTCTTTCCACTTTGGCAGGAATGCCGTCTTTATCACGTTTAAAATCAACAACGCGATAATGATGCTTGTGACCACCACCTTTATGACGGGTTGTGATATGACCGTTATTGTTGCGACCGGCTGTCGAATTCTTTTTTTCCACCAAAGGAGCATAAGGCGCGCCTTTGTGCAGACCTTCTGCAACCACGCGAACCATGCCGCGACGACCTGCAGAAGTAGGCTTCATTTTTACAATAGCCATTACATTACTCCTTATCAGCAGCTGCAGCGGCTGCATCCAGATTCAGCTCCTGTCCGGCAGCCAAGTTCACGTAAGCTTTTTTCACATCGCTGCGGCGACCCAGAGTGCGGCCAAAACGCTTAACTTTGCCTTTGGTGGTTACGGTAGTAACAGAAGCCACTTCAACACCAAACAGCAATTCAACAGCAGCCTTAATTTCAGGCTTAGTTGCATCACGCAAAACTTTAAAAGTCATTTGGTTGCGTTTTTCAGCCAGCAGGTTGCTTTTTTCGGAAACAACCGGAGCCAGAATTACATTCATCAAACGTTGTTGATTCATACCCATTGCTCCTCAAGCTGTGCAACAGCTTCTTTAGTGATGACTACTTTTTTGTAACGAAGCAAGCTGTACGGATCAATCTGCTGAGCTTCCAAAACCAGCACATTCGGCAGGTTGCGTGAAGACAGGTAAACGTTTTCGTCCAATTGCTTGGTTACAAACAGCACCTGCTCCAAACCAAGGTTTTTTACCTGCTCGGCAAAAGCTTTGGTTTTAGGAGTAGCTGCAGACAACTCGTCAATGACATACAAACGCTCGTCGCGAACCAACTGAGACAAAATGGTGGCCATACCGGCACGATACATTTTGCGATTCACTTTCTGAGTGAAGTTTTCATCGGGTTTATTCGGGAACGCACGACCACCACTGCGCCACAGCGGAGAAGAAGTCATACCGGAACGGGCACGACCGGTACCTTTTTGGCGCCAGGGCTTTTTGGTAGAGTGTTTTACTTCAGCACGGGTCAGCTGCGCGCGATTGCCGGAGCGGGCATTTGCCAAATAGGCAACGATCAGCTGGTGAACCAGTGATTCATTGTATTCGCGGGCAAACAGAACATCGGAAGCCGCATGGCTGCCTGAAACCTGGCCTTTTGCGTCGATTACTTTCAATTCCATTATGCACCTACTTTCACGCTGGGACGCACAACCACATCGCTGTTAACCGCACCAGGAACAGCACCTTTTACCAGCAGCAGATTACGCTCGGCATCCACGCGGACAACTTCCAAATTCTGAACGGTAGATTTGGCATTGCCGTATTGGCCTGCCATGCGCTTACCCGGGAACACACGACCCGGATCCTGCGCCATACCGATAGAACCGGGTACGCGGTGGGAACGAGAGTTACCGTGGGAAGTGCGTTGCGCACCAAAGTTGTGGCGCTTGATGGTGCCTGAGAAACCTTTACCTTTAGAGGTACCGGTTACATCAACCAACTGACCGGCTTCGAAAATGGAAACGGCAATTTCGTCGCCCACTTTCACTTCGGCCAGTTTTTCTTCAGTCAAAGCAAATTCCAGCAAACCGCGGCCGGCTTCAACACCTGCTTTCGCAAAATGTCCTGCAGCAGCTTTATTTACATGGTTGGCTTTTTTCTGACCAAAGGTAACCTGAACGGCCGCATAGCCGTCAGTATCTTTGGATTTTACCTGTGTAACGCGATTCGGAGAGAGTTCCAGCACGGTTACCGGCACGGATACACCCTGCTCGGTAAACACACGGGTCATACCCACCTTGCGTCCAACCAGACCTAAAGTCATGATTTTTCCTTATTAACAAGGGATTGGCTGCGATTGGCCAATCAATTAGATAAAAACAAACACTTGGCACAGAATGCCAAGTCGGCGATGATACTACAGATACGGCAAAATCTTCAACAACAATTACAAACCAAACAGCATTTTTCGGCATACCACCGACATCTGCGGCTCCGCGGGCACGGTGTCGGATATGCTAGAATGCGTCGTTTCGTTTTCAGGCTGCCTTATGCCTTGAAAGGCAGCCTGAAAGCCTAGAAAGGAATCCATTATATGTTAGACAACCTTACCCAACGCTTTGGCAAGATTTTCAAAAACATCCGCGGCCAAACGCACCTGAGCGAAGACAATATCAAAGACGCCCTGCGCGAAGTGCGGCTGGCGCTGTTGGAAGCGGACGTAGCGCTGCCGATTGTCAAAGACTTCGTTAACCAAGTAAAAGAACGCGCTCTGGGCAGCGAAATTGCCGACCATCTCACGCCCGACCAAGCCTTTTTCGGCATTGTGAACGAAGCATTGGTCGAGCTGATGGGCAAAGAAAACAGCGCCCTGAACCTCAGCAGCCAGCCGCCGGCCGTGGTTTTGATGGCCGGCTTGCAGGGTGCGGGCAAAACCACCACCGTCGGCAAGCTTGCCCGTCTGATCAACGAGCAGGACAAGAAAAAGAAAATCCTGCTGGTTTCCGCCGACGTTTACCGCCCTGCCGCCATCGAGCAGCTGCGCCTGCTGTCCGAGCAGGTCAAGGCCGACTTTTTTCCGTCCGACACTTCGCAAAAGCCCGTTGAAATCGCCCTTGCCGCGCAGGACTACGCTAAAAAGCATTTTTACGACGTGCTGATGGTCGATACCGCCGGCCGCTTGGCCATCGATCAGGAAATGATGGACGAAATCCAGGCCATTCATGCCGCCGTCAATCCCGTTGAGACCTTGTTTGTGGTCGATGCCATGCTCGGCCAGGATGCCGTCAATACCGCCCAGGCGTTTAACGAAGCCCTGCCGCTCACCGGCGTGGTGCTGACCAAAATGGACGGCGATTCGCGCGGCGGCGCGGCGCTTTCCGTGCGCCAGATTACCGGCAAGCCGATTAAGTTTATCGGTATCGGCGAGAAAATCAGCGGCCTTGAGCCCTTCCATCCCGACCGCATCGCCAGCCGCATACTCGGCATGGGCGACGTGATGACTTTAATCGAAGACGTTCAAAAAGGCATCGACGAAGAAACCGCCGCCGAAATGGCGAAAAAACTGCATCGCGGCAAAGGCTTCGATCTCAACGACTTCAAAGCTCAAATTCAACAGATGCGCAATATGGGCGGACTGGAAAACCTGCTCTCGAAAATGCCCGGCGAGCTGGGCCAGATGTCCAAGCAGATTCCCGAAGGCACGGCGGAAAAAGCGATGGGACACGTTGAAGCCATCATCAATTCAATGACACCCAAAGAGCGCGCCAATCCCGCCCTGCTCAAAGCCAGCCGCAAAAAGCGCATCGCCGCCGGCGCCGGCACCACCGTGCAGGAAGTGAACAAAATGCTCAAGCAGTTTGAGCAATCGCAGCAGATGATGAAAATGTTCAGCGGCCGCAACATGATGAAGCTGATGAAAATGGCCAAAGGCATGAAGGGGATTTTCCCCGGCATGAAATAGGCAGCCTGAAAGCCCGAAAAGCAGCCTGAAAGCAGCAAATCCGTTTTCAGGCTGCTTTTTGTCTCCATCAACCAAGCAACGTTAAAGGAAAGCCATGTATCCTCGTCTCACCGCCCTGCTGCTGGCAGCAGCCGTTTGCGTCCCCGCCGTCTATGCCGCACCCAAGTCTGCGCCCAAAGCCACATCAAACGCGCCTGCGCAGGCGGAAAGCCCCGTCCCCAACCACATGCCCGATGATATGCGCCGCCGGGTGGAAGCCGCCATGGCGCTGCTGCAACGCGGGCAGGCTGCCCAAGCCCTGCCGCAGCTCGACAAACTGGTCGCCGAAGCCGAAGCCACGTTCAAGCGCGATACCCAAAACCGCGTCTATGCCGCCGACGACCGCAACTTCGTGATTGCCTCCCTGCTGGAAGCCGCCAAGCGCAAGCAGTCTGCCGTTGTCGTTTCCACCGACTGGATCGCCCCGCTGTACGCCCGCGCCTATGCCCTGATCGAACTTGGCCAACTTGACCGCGCCCGCGCCGATCTCGACCGCGTACTGGCCATTTCCCCCTACACCCCCCGCGCTCTGGGCGAGCGCGCCCAAATCTCCATGCACCGCAAAGACTTCGCCGCCGCCGAAGTCGACCTGAACAAAATGCGCGAATACGGCCAAATGTCCGCCAACCCCGCCGATGCCATCGGCTACCAAGGCTTCGCCCTGCGCGGCCTGGGCTATATCGCCGTCGAGCGCAAACAATGGGACAAAGCCCTCGGCTTCTACAACGAAGCGCTAAAACTCAACCCCAACGACGACAAAGCCAAAGCCGAAATCGACTTTATCCGGCGCAGCCGCCGCTAAGCTCTTTCTCACAACACAACAAAAGCAGCCTGAAAACCCACCACGGTTTTCAGGCTGCTTTTCTAGCGGACGGCACAGCAAACACCGTCCGCCGCCCGTCCGTCGCCACCGTGCGGCAAAGCCGTGCACCAATTCAAGCCATCCCAAACGCCCAAGGCAGCCTGAAAAGCAGCCTGAAAACGGTTTTGCCGCTTTTCAGGCTGCTTTTATTGTTGCCAAACTACCGGATAAGGGGCGTTTCACAGATTCTTGCGGTAAAAGCCGCGCCACCAGCGTTTGCCCAATTCGGGGGCTTGGAAGTCGTCCATGCCTTTGTAGATTACATCGGCGGCGGCGGCGGCTTCGCCGGGTGTGCGGAAATCGGTGCTGCTCACGGCCAGGCTGCCGATAAACGGACGACCGTTTTCGTCGGCGATAAACGGCACCACCGCGCTTAAGTTCAGCGTGCGGCCGCGGTAGCTGCGCACTTCGACCATCACCGCATGGAAGCGGCCGCGCGGCAGGTTGGCATGGCCTTCAAAGCTCAAAACCTGATGCGGCAGCTGCTGCGGATTGTCCTGCAGCTGCCGGTAGCCGTTTTTCACGCTCTCTTGCACGCTGCCGGCAGACAGCCTGCTCATGCGCCATTGGATGCCGGCGGGGGTAAACAGCGCGGGCGTCAGCAGTTTCAGACTGCCTGCGCCGGCAAGCGGCAGGCGTTCGTGCAGGGCGAAAGCGGCGGCAAAGCCGGCCTGCAGCAGCGGTTTGCGCCACAAGTCGGGCAGTACGGCTTCGGAAGGCTCGGCCAGCGCGGTGCGGATGCTGACCGTGCCGCGGTGGTTACGCTGCAGCTCTTTGGCAAAATTCACGCAGCCGGTAGGCGATGCGGGATAAAAAAGCTGCTCGATAATGCGGCCGAGCGGGAAAAACACGCCGCTGCCGATTTGTGCGCACAGGCGGGTGTACCACTCGGGCGGCAGGTCGGCGATATGCGCCTGCGTTTCCTGATAGGTGAGCAGTTTTACCGTATTGTCGGACAGCTCTGCAGCGGTGCGCGCCAGATAGCAGGCGCAAAAATACACGAAAGCCTGGTTGTCCGGCCGCGCCAGAAATTCGTCCATATCCGGCCCGCCGGCATGGATTTCCGCCAGCAGTTTGTCGAGCTGCACCAGGCTGCGCAGCGAATAATCGGGGCGCACCACGCTGCGCAGCGCGTCCAGATAGGCCGGCTCGGGCAAACGGCTGCCGTCGCGCGGCGCGCCTTCGAGCACGATGTCGATCAGCCGGCGGGCAAGCTGGTTGGGATTGTCCGGCACGATTTCGCCCGCCGCTGCCGGCTGGGCAGCCTGAAAACCGTGCTGCGCCCAATCGGCCAGCGATAGGCCGCCGCAGAAGGCGTCGCGCAGCAGGTGGAACACCGGCACCGGCCGGCGGGCGATGCGGGCGAACATGCTGTCTTCCAAACCTTCGGCGCGGATGCGGCGCCCGCCCATGCGCGCCAGCTGGCTGCGGTTGAACCATTCGGGCGCCGCATTCTGCGTTTCGCCCAAAGCACGGACGGCGAAAAACGCCAGCAGGTAGAGAAAATTGCCCGCCTCCACATTGCTGAAATGCTGGATGTAATTGTTCTCGTCGATGTATTCGCGCTCGCGCAGCAGCGTAATCAGCTCGTCGATATTTTTCAGGCTGCCTTCGCCGCCCGGCAGTTCCAGCGCCGCCAAATCTTCGCCATAGGCCAGGCCGCCCGGCAGGTTGCGGCGCTGGGCGTAACATTCCAGCGCAAAAGCAGACATCCGCCCGCAGTCGGCATCGTCGCTCATGCGGAAAACCTGCCACAACGCCCCGTCCAGCGCCACCGGACGCTCGTCGCCCTCCAGCCGCGCCTTGACCATCGCCAACGGCCGGAACGTCCAGCGGCCGAAACGCGCCCCGCCCTCTTCGTCCCACGAATAAGACGCGCCGCTGTGGCGCGCCACATATTCGGCCAGATAGGCGGCAACCGTCCGCAGGAAATTGCGCCCCTCGTGACTTTGCGCCAGCGTGTCGTAATCGGTGCCGGCGTTCTGGTGGATATGGCGCAGCAGCGACGAGAGCAGCGTCAGGCTCACCGGCGTGAAGTCGGGGCGGATTTTCCACAGCCCGGTAAACGCCATGCCGCCGGTAGGCAGGCGGCTTTTGAGCAGGCAGTCGAGCAGGTACTGTTGGTTGCGGTCGTTGGTATTCATAAGGGCTTGGGCAGACGGAATCCGACGGAAAAAACAGACGGCGCATTATAACCGCGCCCCGCCCGCGGCATGCGCCGCAGCGTGCAAAAAGCCGCCGCGCCGCAGCAGTTTGGCAACAGAAAAAGCAGCCTGAAAACTGCAATGGGGTTTTCAGGCTGCTTTTTGCCGGATTTCGCAACACTCTACCATTCGCTGCCGGCATTTTCGCTGCCGCCCGCATGCTGGCGGGCTTTTTTCACTTCGCGGCAGGGATAGGTGGCGGCGATTTGCCGGGCTTGATCGCTGCGGGCAAACCATTCCTGCTGATCCGCATCTTTTTCCCCTTGTTCGAAATAACGCTTTCGCGCGGCTTCGGCTTGGGCGCGCAGTGGCAGGATTTTGTCGGTGCAGGCCTGGTATTCGCGCCGCAGGCGGGTTTTGTCCTTCAGCAGGCTGCCCACTTCGGCTTCTTCGAGCGCTTGGTAGCGTTGAATCAGCTCGTGACACAGCGGGCTGGTGCCCCAAGGGTCGCCGCCGCAGTACACAGGCAGCGCGCGGTCGATCTGCGCCAGATCCATTTGCCTGATTTTGGCAGTCTCGGCAGGTATCCGCGCTTTGTATTCGGCGACCGCGGCGCGGCAGCCGGGCGTCAACTGCGCGGCATCGGTTGCGCCGTCACACTCTTGCAAAACGGTACGCAGCAGCCCCTGAACCGTTGGCTGCGGCTGTCCGCCACCGGCTGTCGCTGCGAGAGAAAAGGTCAAAACAAAAACTGCGCTTAGGATTTTCTTCATGGATGGAATGGCTCCGTTGTTGGGGATGGGTTTCAGGCTGCTTTTAAGGACGCATGAAACGGTTTCGGGCAGTCTGAAAAACGATTGTAACCGATTATAAGCGCCGTCATTCCCGCGCAGTCGGTAAGAGAGTGCGGGTACTTTGAGGTCGTCTGAAAGGACAGGCAGCCTGAAAACCGGTTTTCCGTTTTTCAGGCTGCCTTTGGCCGCGTTACTCGCCCTGTTTTTCAGGCTGCTTGCTGCTCAGGCTTTTGGCGATGCCGACGAGTTCTCGGAACTCGGCAATCAGGCCGTAGGGGTCGCGGGCGCGGGTGACGGCGGCCATTTTTTCGATGGCGCTCCAGTCAAGTTTGCCGTTGTATTCGCCGCCGCGCAGTTGTTGGGCGTAGGAAGCGGCGGCCAGGGCCAGGCGGGTGTCGGCGTCGGCTTGGGCGAGCGGGATGCTGCGGGCGGGAACGGGTTGTTCGATCAGTTTGCTTGCGCTTTGGCCGGGCAGTTTGTAGCGCACTTTGACGTAGGCGTATTCGTTTTTGCTGCCGTCTGCGGCGGGGGCTTTTTGGTAGCGGGAATCGGCGAGCCAGCCGGTTTTGCCCTGCGGGATGATTTCATACAGAGCGGTTACGCTGTGGCCGGAGCCGATGTCGCCGGCATCGACTTTGTCGTTGTTGAAGTCTTCGTTGCGTAGGGTGCGGTTGGTGTAGCCGACCAAGCGGTATTCTTTAACCGTGGCGGGGTTGAATTCGACTTGGATTTTGACGTCTTGGGCAACAGTGGCGAGGGTGGAGGTGAGCTGGTGTTGCAGCACTTTTTTCGCTTCTTTTTCGCTGTCGATGTAGCTGTAGTTGCCGTCACCCGCGTCGGCGATTTGTTCCATCATCTCTTCGTTGTAGTTGTTGGCACCGAAACCGAGGGTGCTGAGCGAGATGCCGCTTTTGCGTTTTTCGGCGACCATGGATTTGAGGGTTTCGGTGTCGGCAACGCCGACGTTGAAGTCGCCGTCGGTGGCCAGCAGGATGCGGTTGATGCCGTTTTTAACGAAGGCTTTTTGCGCTTCGTCATAGGCCATGCGCAGGGCGCGCTCGCCCGATGTTGCGCCGCCGGCTTCCAGGCTGTTGACGGCGCGTAGGATGGTGTCTTTGTCTTTGCCGGAAGTGGGCGGCAGCACGAGTTTTTCGCCGGATGCGTAGGTGATGATGGTAACTTTGTCCTGCGCTCGAAGCTGCTGGGTGAGCAGGCGCAGGGCTTTTTTCACCAGCGGCAGTTTGTCGGGCGAATTCATGCTGCCGGAGACGTCCACCAAAAAGACAAGGTTGGCAGGCGGCAGGTTTTTCTTGGCGGTGTCCTGCGCCTGGATGCCGATTTTGACGAGCTTGGCTTCAGGCTGCCACGGCGAATCGACGGTTTGGGTGTGGACGGCGAAGGGGCGGCTGTCTTGTGGCAGGGAGTAGGAATAGGGGAAGTAGTTGACGATTTCTTCGATGCGCACGGCGTCTTTGGGCGGCAGGCGGCCGTTGTTCAGGAAGCGGCGCACGTTGGCGTAGCTGCCGGTGTCGACGTCGATGCTGAAAGTGGAAACGGGCTCTTGGGCAACGGCTTTGACGGGGTTTTCAGGCTGCTTTTGGTAGCGTTCGGTGTCGGTGCGCAGGGGGCGGGCTTCGGCGGCGATGTAGCTGTTTCGGCTGCCCATCATGGCGGCGGACATGGCTTTGCCGCGGAGTTGGCCGAACACGGTTACGCCCGAGCGTTTGCTGCTGGCGCTTGAGGGTTCGGCTTTGTACATCACTTCCGCTCTGTCCATCGCTTCGGCCGGCACGCCGGATACTTCGGCAACTTGGGATTCGGGGGCGCGCTGGTTGCCGCAGGCGGCAAGCGCCAGCAGGGTAAACGCAGCAAGCGGACGGTATAAAACGGGTTTCATAGCACTTCCTTTATGGTTGGGGATGAACAAACGGGTGGCAGCCGTTTCAGGCTGCCTGAAAACTGGTTCGCCGGCGGTTTATTACGGCGGATTGCGCTCGCCCCATTCGCGCAGGCTGATGTTCAGGGCACGGATAGCGGGTTCGAGCAGGCCGGCCATTTCGGCAGCGATGCGGCCGTCGGGATGGTGTTTAGTGTCGTACACAAACTGGGCAAACAGCCTGTCGAGCATGATTTCGCCGGCATCGGGTTTCAGCTGCCAGCGGCCGCGGACGGTTTTAATGTAGCCCAGGCGTTTTAAGGCGTCCAGCAGATTGGCCAGCGCGTCATAGCCGATGGCGATATGCAGCCTGAAATCGCGTTGGCGCAAACCGCCCTGCCCTTGCGCGCGCCACAGCACCAGCAGCACGTAAACGGCGTCGTCAAACAAAACCTGCGCGCCGTCGGTCTTGAGATAGGCGCGGCGGCGGCAGTAGGGCAGGCAGGCGGTAATCAGGGCGCCAAACAGCACAATCAGCCACAACAGATGCAGCCACACTAAAAACACCGGCACTACGGAAAACGCGCCGTAAATCAGCCGGTAGCTGTTGAAATTGGCGATATAAAAAGCAAAACCCCATTTGGCGGCTTCCAGCAGCGCGGCAGTGAGCGCGGCGCCGATCAGGGCGTTGGCGGCGGGAACCAGGCAGTTGGGCACCACGCGGTAGAGCAGCCACAGGGTCAGCGTGTCGAGCAAAAAGCGGCCGGGGATCTGGGATGCGCCGAGCTGTTTCAGGCTGCCTGCCAGCCACGGCAGATGGGCATCGAGATATTCGGGACTGAACACATACGCCGATGCCGACAAACTCACGGCAACCAGCACCGGCCCGAAAGTCAGCAGCAGCACATAAATCGGCAGGGCGATCAGCAGCGGGCGCGGCTTTTGGATGTTCCAGATGCGGTTGAAGGTTTCGTCGATGGTCTGCACCAGCAGCAGCGACGAAAACGCCATAAACGCCACGCCCACGGCGGTAAGCTGCCCGGCCTGCTCGCGAAAACCCTGCAGATAGTCAGCCACCGCCGCCGCGCCGCTGGGAACGATAAGGCTGGTGATAAAACCGTTTAAGGCAGCCTGAAAACCGCTGAAGTCGGGCAGCGCGGTCAGCACCACCAGCGTAACGGTCAGCAGGGGCACCAGCGCCAGCAGCGTGGTAAAGGTCAGGCTGGACGCGACCTGCATCAGCCGCACTTTTTGAAAACGCCGCCAAACAAAGGCGGCGAATCCGAAAGGCGGCAAACGGGAAATGCGGTGCAACAGCTCGTTCATCAGATGGAAAAGTCTTCTTGGGCGGGAGTGTAAAGCAGCTGGTTGACGCGATCGCGGGTCAGGCCGGCATCCAGCATGGCGATGAAATCGTAAACGTAGTTGCGGATCAGGGCGTCGCCGCGCAGCAGAATCTGCACCGGCACCGGCTCGAACAGGCGGCCAGCGTCGCGCATCACAATACCGGCATCAGCATCGTCGTGGGCATCGCGGTTGAGCAGGCCGACGCCCAAACCGAAACGGACATAGGTTTTCAACAAATCGTCATCATCCGCCGCCAGCGCCACGCGGTAGTCCGCTACCCGCCCGCGGCCGAATGCGCGCGCCAGCACGGTGCCGGCGTCAAAGCTGAACCCGTAAGCCAGCAGCGGCTCGTCGGCCAAATCGCGCAGCGTGATTTCAGGCAGCGTGGCCAAACGGTGCGACGGCGGCACAAACACTGCATAATGCCATTGCCCGCACGGCAGGCTGCCGACATCGGCCGGCAAGTCGGGCAAATCGCCGGAAAGCGCCAAATCGGCTTCGCCGCGGTACACCATATCGGCCACTTCCTGCGGACTGCCGCATTTGATGTTTAAATGAACGTCGGGATAATCCGCGGTAAAGCGGGCAACGGTTTCAGGCAGCCTGAAACGCGCCAATGTGCCGCTGGCCGCCAAAGTCAGGCTGCCGCTGCGCGTGCCGGTAAATTCGCCGCTGATGTTTTTAATGTTTTGAACCTCGCGCAGAATCTGCTCGGCAGTTTCCAAAATCGCCTGCCCCGGCTGGGTAACCGATACAATGCGCTTGCCGCTGCGGATAAAAATCTGCGTGCCCAGCTCCTCCTCCAAAAGCCGTATCTGCTTGGACACACCGGGCTGGGAAGTAAACAGCGCCTCGGCCGCTTCCGAAACGTTCAGATTGCGGCGGAAAACCTCCACCGCATAGCGCAATTGCTGTAATTTCATAGTGGTTTGAATTTTGGCAAAAATGTAAATAAAGCGCGCAAATGTAGCATGCGCACCGCAATAAATCAAAAACTCGAATTCGCCTGCTTTTCTGTTGCATTATTGCAACGCAATTTGCCGCAAAACCCACCGCGGCACCATAAAATATATGACAAAGAACAGCCAGTTGTGCATTATTAAAGTCAGCCAAACCCCTTTGGCAAACCGCATTTCTATTGACAGAACGCATGCAGGTTCTTATAGTAGACGCGGTTAAATTCAGGTTTGCAAAGCGCCGCCAACACGGCACTCAGACCTCCTATACTAGGCGGAAGTTCTGTATCCTCCGCCCCACAAATCATTTTTGATGAGGGAATAACAATGACTAAACAGTTGAAATTAAGCGCAATGATCGTTGCCCTGCTGGCTTCTTCAGGCGCTATGGCTCACGAACAAAACGCCTACGGTTACACCACCAGCCAAGAATCCGGCGAAGTGGTTCGCAACAGCTACAACGAATGCTGGGAAAACAGCTTCCTGAACAAAGCCGAAAACGGCCTGGTTGAATGTGGCGACCGTCAGCCCGAAGCTCCGCCCCAACCCGAACCGCAACCCGAACCGCAATACAAAGAGGAAGTGGTTAACCTGTCCAGCAACTTCCTGTTCGGCTTTGACAAAGACACTCTGCGCACTGAAGCCGTTCAAACTCTGGACAACCTGGTTCAACGCCTGTCTGACACCCGCGTAGAATCCGTACGCGTAGAAGGCAACACCGACTTCATGGGTACCGAGCAGTACAACCAAGCTCTGTCTGAGCGCCGTGCTAATGTTGTGGCCAACTACCTGACCAGCCACGGCGTACCTGCCGGCAAAGTGTCTGCAGTTGGTCTGGGCGAAAGCCAAGCCCGCATGACCGAGAGCTGCCAAGCCGAAGTTGCGAAACTGGGCAAAAAAGTATCCAAAGCGAAAAAACGCTCTGCCCTTATCGCATGTATCGAGCCGGATCGCCGCGTAGACGTACGCATCCGCTCTCTGATTACCCGCGAAGTACAATAATCCGTTTCCAAGCGCGATTAAACGGCCGGACTCCCAAAGGAGTCCGGTTTTTATTTTGCTGCCAAGCGCCGGCAATAATGTTAGAATCTGCCCGCGTTCAACCGGATGTCCGACAGTTTTCCGTCTCGGAAATACCGATGCCGCTTTTCCCTCCCGCGCTGTTGCCAACAGCCCAATTTTTGAAAGAAAGAGACTTATGAGCGAACAAGACCAAGAGCAACAACAATCGGTTTTTACCATTGAAAAACTGTATGTAAAAGATTTGTCTTTGGAAGTGCCGCACGCACCGCAAATCTTTTTGGAACAGGAAACGCCCGAAGTAGATCTGCGCATCAGCACCGACAGCAAACCGGTTGAAGACGGCTTCTACGAGTGCAGCGTAACCGCCACCGTTACCGCCAAACTCTCCGACGGCCGCGTGGTTTTCCTGAACGAAGTTACCCAATCCGGCATCTTCCGTCTATCCAACATTCCGGAAGACGACATCAAACTGCTGCTCGGCGTAGCCTGCCCGAATATTCTCTACCCTTACGCCCGCGAAGTGGTTTCTTCCACCATCAGCCGCGCCGGTTTCCCGCCGGTTCTGCTGGCTCCGGTAAACTTTGAAGCCATGTACCAACAAAGCGAAGAACAGGCTGCCCAATAAGTAAGCAGGCTTTCCACGCAAAAAACAACAGCCGAATGCCCAAGCGCATTCGGCTGTTTGGTTTTTTCAGGCTGCCTGAAACGAAAAAGGCAGCCTGAAAATGTTTTTGGGCAACCACCCTACTGCTCCGCTCCCGCGGCCGCTTTGGCCACGGTAACCAAAGTCGGGCGCAGTACGCGGTCGTTCATCGCATAACCTTTTTTCAGCACGCCGACCACGGTGCCGGCTTCCTGTTCGCTCGGCACTTCCTGCATCGCCTGATGGCGGTGCGGGTCGAGTTTGTCGCCTGCCGCTACTTGGATTTCCTGAATATTGGTAGCTTCAAACGCCTTGTTCAGCTCGTTCAAAGTCATGCTCACACCCATTTTCAAAGCATCGAAATTACCGCTCTGATCGAGCAAAGCCATTTCCAGATAATCTTTAACCGTCAGCATTTCGGCGGCAAAGCGCTGGGCAGCGAATTTATGCGCGGCCTGCAGCTCTTCCTGATGGCGGCGGCGCAGATTTTGCTCGTTGGCCAAGCCCCGCAGCTGTTCGTCTTTCAGCATGCCTTCCAATTCGGCCACGCGCGCCTGCAGCTCTTCATGGCTGAGTTCGGCAGCCTGCTGCTCGGCGGTTTCGACAGTTTCGGGATTCTGGTTTTGTTCGGTCATGGTTTTGCCTTTTTTGAACGGATTGGTGAATTTCATATGCACGCCTATATAAAGGTTGGATGCTGCGGTTTCAAGCGTTGGAAAACAAAATAGGCAGCCTGAAAACGGTTTTCAGGCTGCCTTGAGGCCGAAGGCGGGACGTTTATTCCGCCAGCAGCTCTTCGGGTTTGACCTTGTCGCCGTAAACCGGCTTCAGGGTTTTCTCGTAGGCCGCTTTGAGCTTGCCGTTTTTCTTCAATTCTGCCACTTCTTGGTTCACCCAGTCCAGCAGCGCTTTATCGCCTTTGCGTACCGCAGGGGCGATGTTCTCGGCCGGGCCGATGTTGCCGATGGCCACTTCAAAGCCGGGGTTTTCTTTCGCCCATGCCCACAGCAGCGCATTGTCGTGCGCCAGCGCCACGCCGCGGCCGTCTTTCAGCGCGTCGAAAGTTTCGGTATTTTGGTCGTATTTCAGCAGTTTGACTTCAGGATGGTTTTTGCTGAAGAACGCATCGGCAGTCGTACCTTTGTTTACCAGCAGTGTTTTGTCTTTCAACTGCGCGACATCGGTGATTTTCGCTTTTTCCGGCGACACCACGCCGAGCGCCACTTTCATATACGGGCTGGCAAAATCAACCACTTCCGAGCGCTCGGGCGTTTGCGTGAAGTTGGCGAGAATCAGATCCACTTTGCCGGATTTCAGGTATTCGACGCGGTTGGCCGCTTCGGTCAGCACGAATTCAACCTTGTCGGGACTGCCGAGCAGATCGGTGGCCATTTCTTTGGCGATTTCGACATCAAAGCCCTGGTTTTGGCCGTTGGCGTCCACATAGCCGAAGGGCGGCTTGTCGCCGAAAACGCCGATGCGGATTTTGTCGTTGGCACGGATGGTGGCCAGCGTGTCGCCGCCGGCAGCCTGCTGCGGTTGGCTGGCCGATTCGCCGCCTTGTCCGTCGCAGGCGGCTAGCCCGAAGCTGAGCGCTACGGCAGCCAATATGCTTTTCAAACTGGGATTCAGGTACATGGTTTTTACTCCGTCAGATAATCTTGGTCATGCGGCGTTTCAGGCAGCCTGAAAAGTTCTGCCACGCCGGTTTGGGCGGTTCGGTCTGCCGTTTGGCCGGCAACCGATACCACGGGGCATTCTAACAGCTTGCGTGAAGGCGCTTAGGAGCAATCACTTCTATACGATATGCCCTTTCAGGCTGCCTGAATGCAAAAACCAAACGAAAAAGCAGCCTGAAAACTTTTCAGGCTGCTTTCGGTATCGGGCAGACGTTTAGCGCAACTGGTAGTTCGGCGCTTCTTTGGTAATCTGCACGTCGTGGACGTGCGATTCGCTCATGCCCGCCGAAGTGATTTCGACGAACTGAGCTTTTTCGTGCATTTCGGCAATGCTGGCGCAGCCGAGATAACCCATGCTGGAGCGCAGGCCGCCGACGAGCTGGTGGATAATCTGCACAATCGGCCCTTTATAAGGCACGCGGCCTTCGATGCCTTCGGGAACGTATTTGTCGGCGCTTTCCTGTTTGTCTTGGAAATAGCGGTCGCTCGAACCCTGGCTCATGGCACCGAGCGAACCCATGCCGCGATAGGATTTGTACGAGCGGCCTTGATAGAGCTCGATTTCGCCCGGGGCTTCTTCGGTACCGGCAAACATGCCGCCGAGCATCACGCAATGGGCGCCGGCCGCCAGCGCTTTGGCAATGTCGCCGGAAAAACGGATGCCGCCGTCGGCAATCACGGAAATGCCGGTGCCTTTGAGCGCTTCGGACACATTGTGCACCGCAGTCAGCTGCGGCACGCCGACACCGGCGACGATGCGGGTGGTGCAGATCGAACCTGGGCCGATGCCCACTTTCACCGCGTCGGCACCAGCTTTGGCCAAATCAAGCGCGGCGGCGGCAGTGGCGATGTTGCCGCCGATTACCTGAACCTGCGGGAAATTCTGTTTGACCCAGCGCACGCGGTCGATCACGCCCTGGCTGTGGCCGTGGGCGGTATCGACGACAATCACGTCCACACCCGCTTTCACCAGCGCGCGCACGCGATCTTCGGTTTCGCCGCCGGTGCCGACGGCCGCGCCGACGCGCAAGCGACCTTCGCTGTCTTTATTGGCATTGGGAAATTCGGTGTTTTTAATGATGTCTTTCACGGTAATCAGACCGCGCAGCTCGTCGCGCTCGTTCAGCACCAGCACGCGCTCAACCTTGTGGCGGTGCATCAGCTCGCGGGCTTCGTCGATGCCGATGCCTTCCGGCACGGTAACCAAATCGGCGCGGACAGTCATAATCGCGGAAACCGGCTGGTCGAAACGGGTTTCAAACCGCAAATCGCGGTTGGTAACCAAGCCGACCACTTTGCCGTCTTTCACCACCGGCAGGCCGGACATTTTGCGTTTGCGCTCGGCGCGCATCGCCAGCAAATCGCCGATCAGCATATCGGGCGCCACGGTTACTGGGTCTTTAACCACACCGCTTTCGTGGCGCTTCACTTTGCGCACCGCCAGCGCCTGCTGTTCGATCGTCATGTTTTTATGGATGATGCCGATGCCGCCTTCCTGCGCCATCGAAATGGCCAGACGCGCTTCGGTAACGGTATCCATCGCCGCAGAGAGCAGCGGCAGATTCAAAGTAATTTCGCGGGTAAGGGGAGTTTTGAGCGAGACATCGCGGGGGAGAACTTGAGAGTGTGCCGGCACCAGAAGAACATCATCAAAAGTGTAGGCTTTTTCTACGATACGCATTTTATCTACCTTTGGCGGTTTTGCTTAAAATGCACGTGATTGTAGCATATTTGCCCCGCTAAAGGCAGCCTGAAAAGGGTTTCCCATGACAGGCAAGGCACAACCCAGTACAATCCCCAATTATCTGCATCCTACTGAAAACAGCAAAGGGAAACATTATCATGATGAAAAAAATGCTCGCCGCCGCCGTACTTCTGGCCGTATCCGCCGCCGGCACCGCCGCCGACAACGAAGTGTTCTACTGGAAAAGCAAACGCGGCAACTCCTACGCCGACACGCCCCGCAACATGCTGATGGGTCGTACCAACGTGCTCAACGTGCGCACCAACACCGTGATTCCGCCCACCAAACCGGCTGCCGCCCCGCAAACCCTGGCCGAGCGCCAGGCGCAGCTGAATCAGGAAATCACTGAGCAAAACAAAAAAATTGAAGAAGAAAACGCCAAACGCGAACAAGAAACCAAGGCCGAGAACTGCAAAATGGCGCGCATGAACCGCGACAACGCCGCCCGCAGCTCCAAATCCCGCGGCGACTTGGTTCAGCGTTACGACTCCGATATCGCCAAATACTGCCAATAAGCCCACACGCGGCCTACCCAACAGGCAGCCTGAAACTTTTTCAGGCTGCCTGTTTGTTTTATCCGAATCCAAAGCAGCCTGAAAAAGCTTCCCATCTCTACAAAAGGCTGATACGAATCTCGGTCTGATTATCCGTGCCGCCCACCCGCAACGTGTTTTCAGGCAGCCTGAAAACCAACTGCAACAATTGCTTCCCAAACGCCGAATCAAACGCAAAAAAGCAGCCTGAAAACCTTATTCCGGTTTTCAGGCTGCTTTTGTTTGGCTTTATTTACAGCGAACGCGCCACTTCAACGATGTCGAAGCATTCGAGCTGGTCGCCTTCCATGATTTCGTTGTAGCCCTTAATCATCAGGCCGCACTCGAAGCCCATGCGCACTTCTTTGACATCGTCTTTGAAGCGTTTGAGCGAGGAGAGTTCGCCCGTGTGGATAACGACGTTGTTACGGATGAGGCGGATGTGCGAATCGCGTTTGACGAGGCCGTCCGTCACCATACAGCCGGCGATGTTGCCGACTTTGGACACGCTGATGACCTGGCGGATTTCCACCGTGCCGGTAATCTGCTCTTTCTCTTCCGGTGCCAGCATGCCGCTCATGGCGGCTTTTACATCGTCGATGGCGTCGTAGATGATATTGTAGTAGCGGATTTCCACGTCTTCGTTTTCGGCCAGCTTGCGGGCGGAGGAGTCTGCGCGCACGTTGAAGCCGATGATAAAGGCGCCGGAGGCAATCGCCAGATTGACGTCGGACTCGGTGATGCCGCCGACGCCGCTGTGCAGCACGTTGACTTTCACTTCGTCGGTGGACAGTTTTTTCAGGCTGCCCGAAAGCGCTTCGTAAGAGCCCTGCACGTCGGCTTTGATGATGACCGACAGCGATTGCGCCTGGCTCTCGCCCATGTTGTTGAACATGTTTTCCAGCTTGGCGGCCTGCTGTTTGGCCAGACGCACGTCGCGGTATTTGCCTTGGCGGAACAGGGCGATTTCGCGGGCTTTTTTCTCGTCGGCCAACACCATGGCATCTTCGCCTGCGTTGGGCACGTCAGACAAACCGAGGATTTCCACGGGAATCGACGGACCGGCTTCGCTGATGGCTTTGCCGTTTTCGTCGGTCATGGCGCGGATTTTGCCAAACGCCGTACCGGCCAAGAGCATATCGCCTTTTTTCAGCGTACCGCTCTGCACCAGCAGCGTGGCGACGGCGCCGCGTCCTTTGTCCAGACGCGCTTCGACGATGATGCCTTTGGCGGGCGCGGCGACGGGGGCTTTGAGTTCGAGCACTTCGGCTTCGAGCAGCACGGCTTCGAGCAGGGCGTCGATGTTGGTGCCTTTTTTGGCAGATACGTCGATAAACTGCACATCGCCGCCCCAAGCCTGGTCGATCACTTCGTGCGCGGTCAGCTCTTGGCGGATGCGCTCGGGATTGGCGGCGTCCTTATCGATTTTGTTGACGGCAACGACAATCGGCACGCCCGCCGCTTTGGCGTGGGCGATGGCTTCGATGGTTTGCGGCATTACGCCGTCGTCGGCGGCCACCACCAGAATCACGATGTCGGTGGCTTTCGCGCCGCGCGCGCGCATGGCGGTAAAGGCTTCGTGTCCCGGCGTGTCGAGGAAGGTAACGACGCCGCGCGGGGTGTCCACGTGGTAGGCGCCGATGTGCTGGGTAATGCCGCCCGCTTCGCCCTGCACCACTTTGGCGCGGCGGATGTAGTCGAGCAGCGAGGTTTTGCCGTGGTCGACGTGTCCCATCACGGTAACAACGGGCGGACGCGGCAGGGCTTCGGCATCGTTTAGCGCGGCGCCGTCTTCCAAGAATGCTTCGGGGTCGTCGGCGGCGGCGGGTTTGCCGATGTGGCCGAGTTCTTCCACCACAATCAGCGCAGTGTCTTGGTCAAGCGACTGGTTGATGGTGACCATCATGCCCATCTTCATCAGGGCTTTGACCACTTCCACGCCTTTCACCGCCATTTTGTGTGCCAAATCGGCCACGGTGATGGTTTCGGGCACCAGCACTTCGTGCACCACCGGTTCGGTGGGCGCCTGGAAGCTGTGCTGGTTGGGCTCGAGTTTGAGTTTTTTGCCTTTTTTGCCGCCGCGCACGCGCTCGTCGTCGCGTCCGGCATTGCGGTCGCGGCCGCCCTTGCCGCCTTTGCCTTTGGCGTTACGGCCTTGGCCTTCGTCGTCGCGGCTGTTGCGGCGGTCGTCTTTTTTACGGCCACTGCCGCTGCCGGAGTCGTTCAGGCTGCCTGAAACCGGTTTGGCGGCAGACGGAGCGCTTTGGGCAGACGCAGCCACGGCAGGTTTTTCCTGACTGGGCTTGGCGCTGCGCTGGGCGCCGGCCTGCGCGACACGGGCTTCTTCCTGCGCCTGTTTTTTCGCAGCTTCGCGGCGGGCTTGACGCTCGGCGCGTTCGAGTTTTTCGCGCTGCAGTTTTTCCTGATGCTCACGCAGGGCGACGGCACGGCGCTCTTCTTCGGCGCGGCGCTCGGCTTCGGCAGCGCTGACGACTTCAACCGGCTGCTGCGACTCTTCGGCTGCCTTAGCCTTTTTCTTGCGGCGGCCTTTGGCTTCAACTTCGTCGCCTGCGGCTGCGGTTTTTTCAGGCTGCTTATCGGCTGACGCTGCAGTGGCGGGTTCGCTTGCAGTGGTTTCAGGCTGCTCAGAAGCAACAGTTTCAGCAGCAGGCGTTTCAGGCACAGCATTTGCCACAGCAGCCGCTTCGTTTTGCTCTTTGCCGGCGCTGCGTTTGCTGTCGGCGGCCGCTTTCAGGCGGGCAGCTTCAGCTTCGGCTTTGGCACGAGCTTCAGCGCGGGCGGCCTCTTCGGCGGCATCGGGCTGCGGTTCGGCAGCCTGAAGCGCTTGCTCGGCACGCGCCTGCGCCAGAATTTCTTCGCTGGACGGCACCACAACCTTGCGGCTGCGGCGCTTGGTGGCCACTTCGACGGAGCCGATGGTTTTCACTTCGGTTTTGGTGCGCGCGACACTAATCGGACGATTTACTGTTTGTGCACGCAAATGCGCTTTGTCTTCTTCAGTCAGCACATCGCTGCCGCTGTTTTTATTGATGCCGTGCTTTTTCAAGTGCTCCAGCATCCGTTCAACCGACATCTTAGATTCGGCGGCAAATTGTTCTACGGTATTACTCATTGTGTTCGGCCCCCTTTATTGTTGTTGTTCCGCCTGCCCGTTGCCGCTGTCTTCTTCAAACCAGTGGGCGCGGGCGGCCATGATGACGGTTTTGGCTTCTTCTTCTTCGATGCCGGTGATTTCAATCAGCTCGTCAATCGACAGTTCGGCCAAATCGTCGCGGGTAGTGATTTCGGCATCGGCCAAATCGCGCAGCATGTCTTGGTCAACCCCTTCCAACGTGCGCAGATCTTCGGCGATATTGTCGAGTTTTTCCTCGGAAGCAATGGCCAGCGTGAGAATCGCATCGCGGGCACGGCTGCGCAGGGTATCGACGATTTCCTGATCGAAGCCTTCGATTTCCAGCAACTCTTCAGCCGGCACATAAGCCACTTCTTCCAAGGAAGTGAAGCCTTCCTGCACCAGAATATTGGCGGTGTCTTCGTCGGCATTCAGGTGCTCGACAAACAGGGCGCGGATTTGTGCGTCTTCCGCGGCATGGCGCTCTTCGGCCTCTTCCACGGTCATAATGTTCAGCTCTTTGCCGGTCAGCTCGGCTGCCAAACGCACGTTCTGACCGCTGCGGCCGATAGCCAGTGCGAGCTGGTCTTCGGCAACGATTACGTCCACCGATTCGCGGCCGTCGTCGCTTTCGTTGATTACAATGCGGCTGACTTGGGCGGGCGACAGGGCGTTAATCACAAATTGCGCGGTATCCATCGACCACAACACGATATCGATGCGCTCGCCGCCCAATTCGTTGGAAACGGCGTTGACGCGGGCGCCGCGCACGCCGATGCAGGTACCCTGCGGGTCGATGCGCTGGTCGTTGGCCTTAACGGCGATTTTGGCACGCTGGCCGGGATCGCGCGCCACTTCGCGGATATCGAGCAGGCCGTCGCCGATTTCCGGCACTTCCTGCTCAAAGAGATGGCGCAGAAATTCAGGCTGCGTACGGCTCAGGATGACTTGCTTGCGGCCACCGTTAAATTCTTCCACCCGCAAAAACAGGGCGCGGATGCGATCGCCATTGCGGTAGTTTTCGCGTGGCAGCATTTCCTGACGCGGCAGCAGGGCGTCCAGTTTCGGTGCCAGTTCGACGATAATGCCCTGACGCTCAACGCGCTTGACCGTACCGACCACGATATCGGAGTGGTTTGCCAGGAAAGTAGTCAGAATCTGCTCACGCTCGGCATCGCGGATGCGCTGCAGGATGATTTGTTTGGCAGTTTGCGCGGCTTGGCGACCAAAACTTTCGTTGGGCAACTCTTCTTCGTAGTAATCGCCCACGGCAATGTCGATGCCGGGAATTTCTTCCTGAATCTGCTCGATGGTTTTTTCCAGTTCGGGATAGGTATAGGCTTCGTCTTCCACAATCAGCCACCGGCGGAAAGTCTGGTAGCTGCCGGTATCGCGGTCGATCTCCACGCGCACGTCCATATGCTCGCGCTCGGCCTTTTTCTTGGCGGCGATGCCCAAAGCAAATTCCAAAGCACCGAATACGATTTCGGCATCAACGTTCTTCTCACTGGCCAAGGCTTCGGCCAACTGCAAAATCTCGCGGCTCATGTTGTCTCCTGTTTATCCGCCATGCGGTTAAAATTTAAATTCCGGCTTGATTCGGGCGCGGTCGATATTGGAAAGTTCGATGGCAACGGTCTTGCCGTCGAAAGACAAGGCCAATACATCGTTGTCAAAACCCTCGATGCAGCCGATAAAGTTTTTCTGCCCGTCCACCGGCAAGCGGGTTTTCAACTTGATCAGGCTGCCTGAAAAACGCACGAAGTCGGCTGCTTTCTTCAAAGGGCGGTCCAAGCCGGGGCTGGACACTTCCAGATTGCGGTAGTCGATGTCTTCCACCGCAAACAAACGGCTCAGGTGGTTGCTGACGGTAGCGCAGTCTTCCACGGTAATGCCGCCTTCTTTGTCGATAAATACGCGCAGGGTGCCGTGGGCATCCAATTCGGAATCCACCAGCTCGTAACCCAAACCCGGCAGGGTTTTGTCTAAAATTTGCTGAATATCCATTTACATCTGCTATAAAAAACAAAAAATGGCCTGCGGGGGCCATTTCTCAGTTAAAAGTAAACATGAAAAATTTTGCGGATTATAACCGTTTAATCACAAAAAGAAAAGCGGGCAAATATCTTTAATTTGCCTTTTCAGGCTGCCTGAAAAGACCCAAAAATAAAACTAAAAACGATATTTCAACAAATATTTATTCGGAAACCATCCCGTTTTCACGCACATTCTTTTGACAAACGCCGAAAAAAAACTATAATGCCAGCTTTGCTGCCGCCCGGGTGGCGAAACTGGTAGACGCAGGGGACTCAAAATCCCCCGCCGCAAGGCGTGTCGGTTCGAGTCCGACCCCGGGCACCAAATTAGAAAAAGACCGCAAACTGCGGTCTTTTTTGTTTCCGTCTGTTCCAAATATGCCGTAAATCGAAAATAAGAAAAAGCCTGCTAATTTAGCAGGCTTTTTAATGTGGTGCCGACAATGAGACTTGAACTCATACGACCTACGGTCACTACCCCCTCAAGATAGCGTGTCTACCAATTCCACCATGTCGGCAATAGACTTTAACTCAGTTGTTTACTCCGGATGCCGGCTGCTGCTGGCTGGGAGTGGTATGGCCTGCGGCCGGTTGTTTTTTCTGCTTCACGCTGCTGAAATCCAGTGTGGTGCCGGCGGCATTGGAGTGGATGTAGCTCAAAGCGAGTGCGGAAGCAAAGAATACTGCGGCGGCGATGGCAGTCATCCGGGTTAGGAATGTGGCGTTACCGCCCGAACCGAATACGCCCTGCGCGCTGCCGGTACCGCTTAAACCGGCTCCGGCATCTGCCCCTTTGCCCTGCTGCATCAAAACCAGCACGATAATCGACAAAGAGGAGAAAATATTAATAATCCAAATCAGGGTCTTAAACGCTACCATAATGTTTTCAAGCTTCTTGTGCGGCGCGAATAATAGCGCTGAAAGATTCGTATTTCAGCGATGCGCCTCCGACAAGTGCGCCATCGACATGCGGCACGCTAAAAATTTCGGCGGCGTTCTTTTCATTAACGCTGCCGCCGTAAAGGACGCGGATATTAACACCTTCACCACACAATAACAAGACTTCGCGGTAAATAAATTCGTGCATATCGGCAATCTGCTCTTTTGTGGCGACTTTTCCGGTGCCGATCGCCCAAACCGGCTCGTATGCGACAACAAAATTCTTGGTCGGCAGCCCTTTCAATACCGACAACTGGTAAGCCACAGCTTCTTTTTCGCGCCCGTCTTCGCGCTCTTCCAAGCTTTCGCCCACGCACAGCAGCGGCGTAATGCCGGCTTTCAGCACGTTTTCGATTTTGTGGCGCTGGGTATCGTTTTTTTCATTGAAATACAGGCTGCGTTCGGAATGGCCGATCAGCACGATGTCCACGCCCACATCAGCCAGCATTTCGGCGGACACTTCGCCGGTATAAGCGCCCTTGCCGGCAAAGCGGCTGACGTCTTGGGCGCAGGTGCGGATGGGATTGTCGAGCACAATCTGCACCGCATTGAAAGCCTGCAGCAGATAAACCGTAGGCGGCGCGATGCCGATGCAGACGCGCGGCATTTCCGGCAGCGTCCGCAAATTGTGCACCAAAGCATTGTTGTCCTGCAGCCGGCCGTTCATTTTCCAGTTGCCGATCACCCATTTCTGCTGCCAAACCGATCCGTCCATCCCAATTCCTCTCGTTACCAAGCCTTGCGGCAAAACGACGGGCATTGTACTCGAATTCCCCGCACCGCCCAACTGCGCCGGCCGGCAAAGCAGCCTGAAAACGCAGCGAAGCGGCATGGTTCGCCGCGCTGCCGTCCGCCGGCAGATTCGGGTATCATGGCGCTTTTTTTGCCGGCTGCCGCAGCACTTTCAGGCAGCCAGAAAACATCATGTATCCTTTACTCGACCAAAAAATCCGCAATCCCGACTACGCTGGCATGATCCGCCGCAATGCCGCCGGCTTTACCCCGCCCGAGCAGGCGCTGCTTGACGAAATTCTCGAACGTTTCGACTTCGACGTCGTCCAAGAGCAGGCGCTGGCTCAGGCGGTGATGCAGCAAAGCCGCTTCGACCCCAACGCTTCGCACATCGACTACGAAGATGAAGACGAAGAAACCACCCTGATCTGCCCGCACTGCCTCAACCCACCCGTACCGCCGCTTCGCGACTATTATATGTGGCGCGAAGGCAGCCGCCGTTAAGCATCCAAAACCAACGGAAACCCGCCATGTCCAAACAAACCGTCCAACTCAAAATCGTCCGCCCGCAAATGCAGGAGCGCCTGCCGCGTTACGCCACCCCCGGCTCCGCCGGTCTGGATTTGCACGCCTGCATCGAGCGCGAACTCATTCTCCAACCCGGCCAAACCGAGCTGATCCCCACCGGCATCGCCATCCATCTGGCCGACGCCAATCTGGCAGCGATGATCCTGCCGCGCTCCGGCTTGGGGCACAAACACGGCATCGTTCTCGGCAACCTCGTCGGCCTAATCGACTCCGACTATCAGGGCGAACTGATGGTTTCGGTATGGAACCGCGGCCAAATCGCATTTACCGTCCAGCCTTTCGAGCGGATCGCGCAGATGGTGATTGTGCCCGTGGTTCAGGCTGCTTTTGAAGTGGTTGGCGACTTTGCCGCCAGCGAGCGCGGCGAAGGCGGCTTCGGCAGCACCGGCCGCGGCTGAAACGCATGAACGGCAAAAAAGCCCTGCGCCAAGCCCTGCGCCGGCGGCGTGCCGCTCTGCCGCCGGCTGAAAAACAGCGCGCCCAAATGCAGGCCAACCGCCTGCTCAAGCGCTTTATCCGCCGTGGCAAACGCATCGCCGTGTATTGGCCGGTGGGCAGCGAAATGCGGCTAGACAACTTTATCCGCAGCGCCCGCCGCTGCGGCGCGCAAATCTATCTGCCCTATATCGACAGCCGTTCGCTGCGGCTGTGGTTTACCCCCTACCCTGCCGGCAAGGCGAAAACCGAGCGCCCGCGCGGCAAAAGCAGCCTGAAAATCCCGCAATTTGCCGGCCGGAAAATCCGTGCCGAACGGCTGCACGCCATGCTGCTGCCGCTGGTCGGCATCAACTCGCGCGGCTACCGGCTCGGCCAGGGCGGCGGTTATTACGACGTCAGCCTCGGTGCCACGCGCGGGCGGCTGCAGCCGAAAAAAATCGGCATCGGCTTTGCCTGCCAGCTTTGCGATGACTTTCCCACCGAAGCCCACGATATCCGCGCCGATTATTTCGTTTGCGAGCGCGGCATCACCCGTTTTTCGCGCAAATAAGTTTTCAGGCTGCCTTTGTCTGAAAAGCAGCCTGAAAACGTCGGCCAAAGCAAAACCGCACCTGAAGCAGGTGCGGTTTTTATTTGGGGTGGCTGATGGGGCTCGAACCCACGACAACCGGAATCACAATCCGGGGCTCTACCAACTGAGCTACAGCCACCATAAAACTTTTGGCGCGCCCGACAGGAATCGAACCTGTAACCCCCGACTTAGAAGGTCGGTGCTCTATCCGGTTGAGCTACGGGCGCTCATGCCGACTCGTGCTAAGAATTTTGTGGTCGGGGCGGTGGGATTCGAACTCACGACCCTCTGCTCCCAAAGCAGATGCGCTAACCAGGCTGCGCTACGCCCCGCATGAAAGGGCGGAATATACAGGCAGCCTGAAAGAGCGTCAAGACACGCGCCGACGTTTTTTTACAGGATTTTATTTTTACAAACGATTCTCCGCCACGCCCTGCTTTTCAGGCTGCCTGAATACTCTTTGGCAGCGCTTGAAAGCTGCACGGCGGCGGCGTTTCCATTAGAATACCGCCTTTGCCATTTCTTTACATACGGGAACCGATATGCTCGACATCCAACTGCTCCGCGCCGATCCCGCCGCCGTTGCCGCCAAGCTGGCGCAGCGCGGCTTTGCTTTGGACAGCACCGCTTTTGAAAACATGGAAGCGCAGCGCAAACAGCTGCAAACCGCCACTGAAGAGCTGCAGGCGCAGCGCAACAGCGCCTCCAAGCAAATCGGCGCCCTCAAAGGCCAGGGCAAGCACGCCGAAGCCGAAGCGGCGATGGCTGAAGTCGCCCGCATCAAAGACAGCCTGAGCGCCAACGAAGCGGCGCTGGCGCAAATCCAGCAGGAATTGGAAGCGTGGCTGGCCGCCGTTCCCAACCTGCCGCACGAAAGCGTGCCGGCGGGCGAAGACGAAAACGACAATGTGGAAGTGCGCCGCATCGGCACGCCGCGCGAATTTGATTTTGCCGTTCGCGACCATGTTGATTTGGGCGAAAAACTGGGCTTGGACTTTGAAACCGCCGCCACGCTCTCTGGCGCCCGCTTCAGCCTGATGAAAGGCCCGATTGCCCGCCTGCACCGCGCGCTGGCGCAGTTTATGCTCGACACCCACACCCGGCAGCACGGCTACACCGAATGCTACACGCCCTATATCGTCAACGATTCGGCGCTGTTCGGCACCGGCCAGCTGCCCAAATTCGGCGAAGACCTGTTTCACGTTACCCGTGGCGGCGATGAAACCAAGCACACCCAGTATCTGATTCCCACCGCCGAAGTAACGCTGACCAATACCGTAGCCGGTCAAATCCTGCCGGAAAAAGCGCTGCCTCTGAAACTCACCGCCCACTCGCCCTGCTTTCGCAGCGAAGCCGGCTCGCACGGCAAAGACACGCGCGGCCTGATCCGCCAGCACCAGTTCGACAAAGTAGAAATGGTGCAAATCGTCCACCCCGAGCAGTCTTACGCCGCGCTGGAAGAAATGGTCGGCCACGCTGAAAACATTCTCAAATCGCTGGAACTGCCCTACCGCGTGATTACCCTATGCACTGGCGACATGGGCTTTAGCGCGGCCAAAACCTACGATTTGGAAGTATGGGTGCCCGCGCAAAACACCTACCGCGAAATTTCCAGCTGCTCGAACTGCGAAGACTTCCAAGCCCGCCGCATGAAGGCGCGCTTTAAAGACGAAAACGGCAAAAACCGCCTGGTGCACACGCTCAACGGCTCGGGCTTGGCAGTCGGCCGCGCTTTGGTGGCGGTACTGGAAAACCACCAAAACGCCGACGGCAGCATCAACATCCCCGCCGCGCTGCGCCCGTATTTGGGCGGGCTGGAAAAACTGGAAGCCTAAATGGTCTGCCAAACACAAAACGCCGAAAACTTTTCAGGCTGCCTTCGAATCATCGAAGGCAGCCTGAAAATTTGGATACTGCATTTCGCGTTTCAGGTAGCCTGAAACACGGGAACCGGGTTTAATCGTCGCTACCCGCAAAGGCAATCAGCAGGCGCAGCAGGCTGCTGAAGATGTTGTAGATGGAAATGAAGATGGTGAGCGCGGCGCTAATGTGGCTGGTTTCACCGCCTTCGATTACGGTGCGCACCTGCCACATAATAATCAGCGAGCTGATAATCACAAAAACAGCAGACAAGGCCAGCGACAAAGCGGGAATATTGAAAAACAGATTGGCTACCACGCCGATCATCAGCACAATCACACCCATCGACAGCGAACGGCCGAGCGCGTTGGTATTGAAGTTCAAACGGCGGGCGAGCGTGGTCATGCTGAAGAAAATGCCGGCCGTCATCAGCGCGGCGGTTGCCACCAAGCCGCCGCCGTTGCTGAAATTGGCGCTGTATTGCAGCAGGGGCGAGAGCATCAGCCCCATGCCGAAAGTAAACACCATCAGCAGGGTAACGCCGGTTTTGTTGTAGCGGTTTTTCTCAATGGCAAAACACATGCCGTAGAAAAACGCCATCATCACAATCACGCCCGCCCAACCGCCGCCGAGCATGGTAAAGGGATTAAATACCATACCCAGCAGGGCGCCGGCGGCGCAGGGAATGAACGACAGGGAAAGCAGGCCGTAAGTTTTCTGCAGGGTAACTTCCGGATCGGATAAGGTGTGGCTGTTGGTAAATTGCGAAAGATTTTGCGTCATAAAGGTTTCCTTGGTTATTGGTGTTGCGGGATTGCGTCCGCGGCCGATTCTAACAAGAACCGGCCACTTTGCAAGTATATTGGGGCATTTGTCTGTTTTTCAGGCTGCTTTTTTGCTTTCAGGCAGCCTGAAAAAGCGAAAACGCATTATCCGGTTTAGCGGATGCGCTGATAACGCCCGCCGGGCATGGCGGCAACGATGCCGTCCAGCTCCCATTCAACCAGGCAGGCATATACGTCCGCCGCGGGCAGCGACAGGCTTTCGGCAAGCATATCGGGATGCACCGCGTCGTAACCCATCCCACGCAGCAGCGGGTGTTCGTCGTCCGACGAAACGGCAACGGGCGGCGTCTGCTCCGGAATATCGGCTTCTGGGTTTTCAGGCTGCTTTGCTGCGGTTGCGGGAATGTGGATGGCAGATTGGGGGCGGCGCTTGGCAGCGGAAGCTTTTTCAGGCTGCTTGTTGTCTGCCTTTTTGGTTTTCAGGCTGCCTGAAAGCGGGACGAGCGCGGGACACTCGCTGAGAATGTCGTCGCTGCATTCCACCAGCTTGGCGCCATTTTTAATCAGATGATGGCAGCCTTTGCTGTGCGGATTATCGATCGATCCGGGCACCGCCATCACTTCGCGCCCCATTTCCGCCGCCTGCGATGCGGTAATCAGCGAGCCGCTGCCCACCGCGGCTTCTACCACCAGCACGGCATGGCTTTGCGCGGCGATCAGGCGGTTGCGGCGCGGAAAATTGCCCGCCAGCGGCCGGGTACCGAGCGGAAATTCGGAAATAATCAGCCCCGACTCGGCAATTTTGTGCGCCAGTGCTTTGTTCGACTGCGGATAAACGCGGTCAATACCGGTGCCCCACACCGCAATCGTACCGCCCTGCTCTTGCAGCGCACCGGTATGCGCGGCGGTATCAATCCCCGCCGCCATACCGGAAACCACGGTAATACCGCGCCCGCTCAAGTCCCGGCCAAAATCGCAGGCGATCCGCATGGCCTGCGGCGTGGCATGGCGGCTGCCGACAATCGCTACCGCCGGTCGTTGCAGCAATTCGCTGTTGCCGCGCAAAAACAGCAATGGCGGGGCAGTCAAACCTTCGTTCAGCATCATCGGATAGTCGTCATCGCACAGCAGCAGCAAACGGCAGGCGCTTTGAAGCTCCCATTTCAGCGCTTCATCCGCCGCCACACGGGCTTGGTCTTTATCTGCCCATGCGCTTGCAGCCTGATTGCCGTGAACCGCCAAACGCCGAACTTCCGATGCCGGCGCCCGCAATGCCGCTTGCGCGCTGCCGTAATACTGGTACAACCGCAGAAAACTTTCCGCACCGATATAGGGCGTTAGCGCCAGCTGCACCCAGGCATAGCGTTCGTTTTCATCCATAAACCCACTCCGATTTGCTGATTAGCCGATTTATGGAATGTAATTGATAAACAATATCGAAACAAGCCTTTCAGGCTGCTTGGCTGCTGGAAAGACAAAAAAAACGAAAGCCTGCAATATTGCTATTGCAGGCTTTCCGGTCTTACGACACGCGTTCTAAACTGAAATCAGATTAGAATTTGTGTTTCATACCAACGCTCAGAGTACCACCGCTGGTCAGATTTTGTTTGGCGTAGTCTTTTTTACCTTTTTGCAGGTAACCAACTTGACCGTTTACAACAGTACGTTTAGACAGAGCGTAGTCAGCACCAACGATACCTTGGAAGTATTTGCCATTTTCCCAAGCTTTGGTACCAGCTACATCTTTAACACCAAAGCCGTAAGCTGCTGAACCTTTCAGAGTCAAAGCATCATCAAAGGTGTAAGCAACAGAAGCGGCAACTTCGTTACGTTTAGCTGAATCTTCATCAACGTTTTGGCTGCGTTGGTAAGCTACACCAGCCATCAGTTTACCGTTGTCGTAACCACCTTGGACTACGGCTTGGTAACCATGTTTCAGTTTACCATTGGCTTTAACGTCTTCGTTATTTGCACCGTTTTTAACATATACACCAGCCACATCAGCAAAGATGTTGTTAGCGTTATAGCCAGCACCCAAACCATAAACAGCGTGGTCGCTATAACGATCATCTAATTTATTGTTGTCGCTAGGAGAAACGTATACGTTTGCTTTGAAGCCAGAGAAATCGGGAGTCTGGTAAGAAATCGCAGTACGACGACCTACAGCATCGTTATCGCGAACGAACTCACCCAAACCGGCGCGGTTATCAGCGTATTCCCAAATATCCAGCTTGTCGTTTACTTCTTTAACCGGAGTAGACAGGTGACCTACGCGTACTTTACCGAAACCGCCTTCCAAGCCGATGAAAGAGTCACGAGTACCGAAACCACGACCTTCGGTAACAATAATCGGATCGCCGTTTGCATCAACGCCAACTACTTTGGATTTTTTACCACCGCCGATGTCAACGCGCTGCTCCAACTGCCAGATGGCTTTCAGATCGCCGTTCAGCTGTTCTTGACCTTTAAAACCGATACGAGAACCGTAGTCAACGATTTGGGTTTCAGTACCTTTTTGATGGCGTACTTTAGTTACTTCCACACCACCTTTGATTTGACCGTAAAGAATTACTTCAGCCATAGAAGCAGTGGACAAACCGGCCAGTGCCAAAGCTAACAGAGTTTTTTTCATTTCTGTATTCCTTATGTTGCTGTAAAAAATTTAAGAGATTTAAGGCATAAAAACCGTTTCAGCCCTAATTCTGTATCAACCCTAGAACCGCGGATGCGGCGGGTCTGCACTTTTGCAGTGCCTAATATATCGGCTTCGGGTCGAAAAAACAAATTTATCTTGGAAAGAATGAAGCAAAGCCGCCACACGCTACGCAGAGAAAATATCGCAAATCGCTCCGAATACACACAATAAGATTCTATTTTTTAACTACTTACCAAACACAAAACGCCGCCATTCAAATTTTGTTGCTGTGTTGTTTTTTTGCACCACACTTATTTCCAACAATTTTCCCGCTGCCAATCCGCCTGCCCCAAAATGCTTTCAGGCTGCCTAAAACCGTGTATCGGGTTTTACAGGCAGCCTGAAAACAGTTGGCGAATCGGATGCTTTATTCGCTGTGCTGGCGGTACCAGCCGATAAACTCTTCCGGTGCGGCGTAGCCGAGCAGGGCTTTGCTGCGGCTGCCGTCGGCTTTGAGCACGAATAGTCCGGGCGGGCCGATCAGGCCGTATTCTTTCAACAGCGCCTGATGTTCGGGGCTGTTGGCGGTTACGTCTATCTGTACCAGCCGGCTCAGGGGCACGGCAGCCTGAACGCGGCTGTCGCTAAAGGTTTTGTGTTCCATCTCTTTGCAGGACACGCACCAGTCGGCATAAAAATCGAGCAGCACGGGCTGGTTCGGGTTTTCGGCAAAGGCAGCCTGAACTGCCTGCTTCAGCTCGGCAACGCTTTGGAACTTGCGGCCGTGGGCGCTATTTTCGGTCTGCGGCGGATGCAGGGTCAGAAAACTGTGCAGGGTGGTGGTTTGGCCGCGCAGGCTGGCAATGCCGAACCATAACCCGCCGGCCAGCAAAACCGCACCGAGCGCGGCGGATACGGTTTTCAGGCTGCCTGAAAACTTGCGCAGCTTGGCCAGTATCAGCACAGCGGGAACCAGCAGCAGCAAGGCATAGAGCGACACAGTGAGTGCGTAGGGCAGATAGGGCGCGGCCAAATAAACAGCAACCGCCAGCAGAATCACGCCGAAGGCGTATTTGATGCCGTCCATCCACGCACCGGCTTTGGGCAGGATGTGGCCGCCGAAGGTGCCGATCAGCATCAGCGGCACACCGGTGCCCAGTGCCAGCGCGTAAAGCGCCAAACCACCGAGCACGCCGTCGCCTGTTTGGCCGATATAGCCGACGGCAAACGCCAGCGGCGGGGCAACGCAGGGGCCGACAATCAGCGCGGAAAGCATACCCATCACAAACACCGACGCCGCTTTGCCGCCGGACAGTTTGCTGCTCTGGTTTTGGAAATAACCCTGCAGCGCGGCGGGCAACTGGATATTGAACAGCCCGAACATCGACAGCGCCAGCACCACCATCAGCCCGGCCGCCGCCAGCACCACCGCAGGCTGCTGCAGCCAGACCGTAAGCAGCGAGCCGGTCAGCCCGGCCACCACGCCGACGGCGGTATAAGTGAGCGCCAAGCCCTGCACATAGATAAACGACAACGCAAACGCTCGCCCTTTACCGCTGTGTTTGTCGCCGACCACAATGCTCGACACAATCGGCAGCAGCGGATACATGCAGGCGGTAAAGCTCAGGCCGAGCCCGGCCAGAAAGAAAAACAGCAGATTGGTCGCCAGCGTGGCGCGGGAGAGCTTGAAGCGGCTGTTGGCATCGACAGCATCAGCAGGCGCGGCGGAAGGGGTTGCAGGCTGTGCCGACACCGCCGCGCCTTGGGGCTTTTTTACGAAAGCTGCCGCCGCGTCGTCTGCCGCCGCCTGCGCCTGATAACGGCCGCTGCCGGCAATGTCAAACGTAGTTTCCACCGGCGGATAGCACACGCCGGCATCGGCGCAGCCCTGGTATTTCAGCACCAAGCGATAGCTGGACGGCGCGGCTTTGGCGTAGTCCCAACCCACTTGGGCGTTGTGGTAGTACACGGTTTGGCGGCCGAAAAATTCATCGTTTTTTTCTTTGCCGCTGCTGAACTTCGGCGCGGCAAACAAGCCCTGCGGCTCGGCTTCGGCAACGATTTTGCTCTGATACATATAGTAGCCGTCGGCCACTTTGAAATCGACCTTGATGCCTTTGTCGTCGGCGGTTACCGAAGGCACGAAGGCTTCTTCGGGCGGGAGCAGGTCTTCGGGATTGACGGCGGCCTGCGCCAGATTGCTCAGGCTCAAACAGGCCGCAAGCGCGAAAATCAGTTTTTTCATGGTGGTTGTTCCGTATTTTCAGGCTGCCAAACGGCGGCAGCGGTTGGAAAAATGCCCCTCATTATAAGCGCTTTACTATCGGGCGCGGCAATCGTCCGAATGGGGGAAGCGCACGGGGTTTCGTTTTCAGGCTGCCTGTTTAGACGCAGGCAGCCTGAAAACCTTACACCGCCCTGTCCTGTTGGTTTTCAGGCTGCCTTTGGTTTAAACAACGATATTCACCAGCCGTTTGGGCACGACGATGATTTTCTTCGGCGCTTTGCCTTCCATAAATTTGACTGCGCCGGCGGTGGCGAGCGCGGCGGCTTCGATCGCTTCTTTGGGCGCGTCGGCGGCGACGGTGATTTTGTCGCGCAGTTTGCCGTTTACCTGCACCATCATTTCGATTTCGGTCTGCACCAGCGCGGCGGGGTCGCTCTGCGGCCAGTTTTGTTCCCACACGCGGCTGTCTTCCCGCAGCGCCGCCCACAGGTTTTCGCTGATGTGCGGCACAATCGGCCACAACAGCAGCAGCACGGTTTCGAGCGTTTCTTGGGCGACGGCGCGGCCGTGCTCGCCGGCGAAGTCGGTTTTGTCAAACTGGTTCAAGAGTTCCATCACGGCGGCAACGGCGGTGTTGAACTGCTGGCGGCGGCCGTAGTCGTCGGAGACTTTGGCGATGGTGTTGTGCAGTTTGAAGCGCAAATCTTTCAGGCTGCCTGAAAGCTCGCTGTGGCTGCCGGAAAAGGCGGAAGCGGCGCCGCCTTTTTGGAACTCGTACACGGTGCGCCACAGGCGGCGTAGGAAGCGGTGGGCACCTTCGACGGCGGCGTCGTTCCATTCGAGCGACTGTTCGGGCGGGGCGGCGAACATCATAAACAGGCGGGCGGTGTCGGCACCGTAGGTGTCGATGATGGCTTGGGGATCGACGCCGTTGTTTTTGGATTTGGACATTTTTTCCATGCCGCCGATTTCCACCGGCTGCCCGTCGGCGCGCAGTACGGCGGCGGCGGGGCGGCCTTTGTCGTCGAAAGACAAATCGACGTCTGCGGGGTTGAACCAGTCTTTGCCGCCGTCTTCGCGGACGCGGTAGAAGGTTTGCGCCAGCACCATGCCCTGGGTGAGCAGGCGGTTGAAGGGTTCGCGCACGGGAACGATGCCTTCGCCGTGCATCAGTTTGGTGAAGAAGCGGGCGTATAAAAGGTGCAAGATGGCGTGTTCGATGCCGCCGATGTATTGGTCGGCAGACTGCCAGTATTGCGCGGCGGCGGGTTCGACCATCTGGCTGCCGTCCTGCGGCGACATATAGCGGAACTGGTACCAGCTTGATTCCATAAAGGTATCCATGGTGTCGGTTTCGCGCTTGGCATGGCCGCCGCATTTGGGGCATTGCGTTTCGTAAAACTCGGGCATTTTCGCCAGCGGCGAGCCGCTGCCGTCGGGAACCACGTCTTCGGGCAGGACGACGGGCAGCTGCTCGGCGGGCACGGGCACGTCGCCGCAGGTGTCGCAATGGATGATGGGAATCGGGCAGCCCCAGTAGCGCTGGCGGGAAATGCCCCAGTCGCGCAGGCGGTATTGGGTTTTCGGCTCGCCCGCGCCGAGTGACTGCAGTTTGGCGCCGATGGCGTTGAAGGCAGCCTGAAAGTCCAGGCCGTTAAATTCGCCGCTGTTGATCAGGCGGGTGCCTTCTTTGGCGCCATACCATTCGTGCCAGTTTTTCGCATCGTAGGGCTGCGGTTCATCCAGTTCGATTACCTGCTTGACGGGCAGGCCGAATTTGTTGGCGAACTCGAAATCGCGCTCGTCGTGGGCGGGCACGGCCATCACCGCGCCGTCGCCATAGCCCCACAACACATAGTTCGCCACCCATACTTCCAGGCGCTCGCCGTTTAGGGGATTGACAACAAAGCGGCCGGTGGGCAGGCCTTTTTTCTCCATGGTCGCCATATCGGCTTCGGCCACGCTGCCGGCTTTGCACTCGGCGATAAAGGCCTGCAGCTCGGGATGGCTTTGCGCGGCGGCGGCGGCCAGCGGATGCTCGGCGGCCACGGCCAGATAGGTGGCACCCATCAGGGTGTCGGGGCGGGTGGTGTAAACCTGAATGTAGTCGGCATGGCTTTCAGGCAGCCCTTGGCGGCTGTCTTCGGCCACGGCGAAACGCACGGTCATGCCGCGTGATTTGCCGATCCAGTTGCGCTGCATGGTTTTGACCTGCTCCGGCCAGTCCAAGCCTTCCAAATCGTCGAGCAGCGCTTCGGCGTAGTCGGTGATTTTGAAGTAGTACATCGGAATTTCGCGCTTTTCCACCACCGCGCCGGAGCGCCAGCCGCGCCCGTCGATTACCTGCTCGTTGGCCAGCACGGTTTGATCGACCGGATCCCAGTTGACCGTGCCGAGTTTTTTGTAAATCACGCCTTTTTCAAACAGCTTGGTAAACAAGAGCTGCTCCCAGCGGTAATACTCGGGCGTGCAGGTGGCCAGCTCGCGCTGCCAGTCGATGCCGAAACCCAGGCTTTTGAGCTGGCCGCGCATATAGGCGATGTTTTCGTAAGTCCATTTGGCCGGCGCGGTGCCGTTTTTCAGCGCGGCGTTTTCGGCGGGCATGCCGAAAGCGTCCCAGCCCATCGGCTGCATCACGTTGAAGCCGTTTAAGCGTTTGAAGCGCGACAGCACATCGCCGATGGTGTAGTTGCGCACATGCCCCATATGCAGCTTGCCGCTGGGATAGGGAAACATCGACAGACAGTAGAATTTTGGTTTGGACGCGTCTTCTTTGGCGTTAAACACGCCCTGCTCTGCCCACGCCTGCTGCGCGGCGGGTTCGCTGACGGATGGCTGGTAGTGCTCTTGCATGGTTTCAGGCTGCCTTTTGGAGTTGGTTCAAATGGGGAAAAATGGCGCGGATTATAGTGGAATCGGCGCCAATCCGATACAGCGCGTATCTTGCCTGATGGGCTGTTATACAGTAATATCGCCGCGCTTTTTTCACGGCAGCGGTTTTCAGGCTGCCTCCCCGTTTCAGGCAGCCTGAAAACCGCTGCCGTTTTTTTCCGCACGCATCTTATGAACAAATATTCCCTTCTGCTGGCCGGACTCGGCCAACGCTTGCTGCTGGCGGCCGCCGTGCTCGCCCTGCTATACGGCGTTTACCTGTGGGCGGCCGCCGCATGAGCAGCCTGAAACTGCACACGCGGCCGGAATGCGCGATTGAAATCGACAACCTGACCGTCAGCTACCGCGGCGGCTGCCCTGCCGTCCACCACCTGAGCGCCGAATTTGCCGCCGGCACCATGTGCGCCGTATTCGGCCCCAACGGCGCCGGCAAGTCCACCCTGCTCAAAGCCGTGATGGGGCTGATCCGCTGCAACACCGGCAGCGTGCGCCACCGCAATCTGGCGCGGCGCGACATCGCCTACCTGCCCCAGCAGTCCGACATCGACCGCAGCCAGCCGATGACCGTATTCGAACTGGCGGCAATGGGGCTGTGGTACGAAATCGGCTTTTTCGGCCGCGTCAGCGCCGAACAGCGCCGCCGCGTTCAGGCTGCTTTGGAGCGCGTGGAAATGGCCGAATTTGCCGAACGCGGCATCAGCGAACTTTCCAACGGCCAGTTCCAGCGCGTGCTGTTTGCCCGCATGCTGGTGCAAAACGCCCGCTTTTTGCTGCTGGACGAACCGTTTAACGCCGTCGATGCCAAAACCACCTACGCCCTGCTCGAAGTGCTGCGGCAGGAAAACCAAAACGGCCGCGCCGTGATTGCCGTGCTGCACGATTACGAACAAGTGCGCGCCTATTTCCCGCGCACCCTGCTGATCGCCCGCGAAAAAGTGGCCGATGGCAAAACCGAAGACGTCCTGTGCGACCGCCTGCTCGCCCAAGCCAACGCGCTGGCGCAGCGGCACGGCAGCAGCGAATGGTGCGCCACGGCGTAAAAAATCCGGCCACACGGTTTTTTCGTGTTAGCATTCTACAAACATTGATTTCAAACACATTTGATATAAATCCGCCGTACCGCTGCCACCGTCTCCCGCCGGCAGCCTGAAAATTCAAACACAAAACCAACACAACATCGGGATTCGCACCCGTCTGTTTTCAGGCAGCCTGAAACAGACGGGCGCAGGTAAGTTTCTGCAGTAACCGCCAAACGGCGGCCTTCCAACCACCCCAGGAGCCACACCGTGAACCTGTCCAAACTCTCCGCGCTAACGCTGGCGCTGCTTGCCGTCCATGCCGCAGCCGATTCCCCCGACGATACCGCCCACAACCAAGACGGCGAACTGCAAACCGTCCACGTTTCCGGCAAAAAGAAACTCAAAGACGCCTATACCGTCTCCGAAATGTCCACCGCCACCGGTCTCAAGCTCGCGCCCAAAGACACGCCGCAATCCGTGAGCGTGATTACCCGCAAGCAGATGGATGATTTGGGCGCGACTACGCTGGAAAATGCGCTCAAAAACACCACCGGCCTCAACATCTACCGCCAGAGCTACCAGTTCCGCTACCAGTCGCGCGGTTTCGACATCGCCCAAATCAGCGAAGACGGCGTCAATTCCACCGTCTGCACCATGTGCGGCAACAATCCCCACGACCAAAAACAACTCACCGACACTTCCATTTACGAGCGTATCGAAGTGGTGCGCGGCGCCACCGGCCTGTTTAAATCGCAAGGCGACCCCGGCGGCAGCATCAATGCCGTGAAAAAACGCCCCACCGGCGAGCCGCTCACCGAATTCACCGCCTCGGCCAACCGCTTCGGCACGGTGCGCGGCGGTGCCGACGTATCCGGCACCTTGAGCGAAGCGGCGCAAATCCGCGGCCGCGCCGTGGTTAGCGCCGAGCGCAGCAGGGAATTCCGCGACACGGTGGACGGCAATAAAACCGTGTTATACGGCGTAGCCGACAAACGTTTCGGCGACAATGCCAAAATCACCGTCGGCGCCGTGTACCACCACGAATACGACACCCCGCCGCTGTTCGGCCTGCCCATCAACCCCGACGGCAGCGACCCGCACCTGCCGCGCAGCACCTATCTGGGCGCCGATTGGAACAGAGCCCGCTACAACAAACTCAACTTTTTCGCCGAATGGGAACAAAACTTCAGCGACGACTGGAAAATGACCGCGATGGCCGATTGGCGCAAAAGCAAATCCGTAACCGAATACGCCTACGTTCCCCAACGCAGCAACATCCGCGCGGACGGCACGGTAACCGACGGCTTCCGCGGCCGCAGCGACCGCGTAACCCGCCAATGGTCGTTTAAAATCGACGTGGACGGCAAATACCGCCTGTTCGGCCACAAACACGATTTCTACGCCCGCTACAACTACAACCGCGAGCAGTTTGACAATCTCTGGCGCGGCCGCAAACTGGAAAACCTTAATTTGTCCGTATTCGATTTCCACCACGGCCAAATCGCCAAGCCCGACAACTGGGACGACTTGGGACGCGAAGAGCGTCTGACCAAGCCCGTTACCCATACCGCCACCCTCTTTACCCGTCTCAATTTCGGCCGCCTGCACCTTTTGGCCGGCACCAGCTACAACTACTGGAAGCAGCACCAGTACATTTCTTTCTTCAGCAAGCCCTACAGCAACGACCACAAAGGCTATTTCACCCCCTACGCCGGCATCACCTATGATCTGAACAAACAAAACAGCCTGTATGCCAGCTACTCCGACATCGCCAAATGGAACGGCGAGTACTACGACATCGACAAAAAACTGCTGCCGCCGGTGCGCGGCCACAGCTACGAAATCGGCTGGAAAGGCGCATGGAACCAAGGCCGCCTGAATACCGCCGTCGTCTTCTTCCACACCGAGCGCCACAACCAGCCCATCGATACCTGGCTGGGCTTCGACCCGCGAACCGGCGCGGTGCGCCCGTGGCAGCGCGGCGACCAAACCATTTACACCCCCGTACGCATGGAAAGCCGCGGCCTTGATTTGGAAATCGCCGGCAACATCACGCCCGACTGGCATCTGTTTGCCGGCTACACCTACAACAAACGCCGCTACACCCGCACCGCCGCCGCCCGCACCGCCGAGCGCAACGGCCGCGGCGTCGATTTCAGCCAGCACACGCCGCAGCACATTTTCCGTGCCAACACTTCCTACCGTCTGCCCGGCGCAGCCAACAAATGGCGGATCACCGGCGGCTTCCGCATGCAGAGCAAATCCAGCCCGATTACCGTCAACAACCGCAAGCAATATCTCAGCGGCTACACGGTATGGGATGCCGGCGTGCAGTACGAGCCCAACCGCCATATCAAAGTCGGCCTGAACATCAACAACCTTACCAACAAGCGCTACTACGAAAGCTACGCCCACCGCGGCACCAACCAGGGCCATTTCTACGGCGAACCGCGCAACGTAACGCTTAATTTCAAATGGACAATGTAGGCAGCCTGAAAGCCGCAATACGGGCTTTCAGGCTGCCTTAGTCGTGCCGACATCCCTGCATCCGGCATCTACTTCCTTATGAAACTCATCCGGCAATTTCTCCGTCTTGCCCGCCCGTTTTGGGCGGGAAAAGCGCGCTGGCGCGAATGGCTGCTGCTGGCCGTAATCGTCGGCTTTACGCTGTTTTCCACCACCGTCAGCGTGTGGATTGCCGCGTGGGACAAGCGTTTTTACGACGCGCTGGCGGCCTTCGACGGCAAGGCAATGCCCGCGCTGATAATCGAATATATCGGTTATATGGCGATGATCATCGCCTGCATCGTTTGCGGCGAGTGGCTGCAAAAGCGGCTGGTGTTCCGCTGGCGCACGCATCTGACGGCGCAGCTCGAACGCGAATGGCTCGGCGGCCACAAGCACTACCGCATACAGCTTACCGGCGAGCCGGACAACCCCGACCAACGCATCGCCGAAGACGTGTCGCTTCTGGCTTCGCAAAGCATCAGCCTGCTGCTGTCGTTTATCAACAATATCGCCAAATTCAGCGCCTTTGTCGGCGTGTTGTGGGGCTTGTCGGGCGTGCAAACCTTTGAGCTGGGCGGCCGCAGCTTTACCGTGCACGGCTATCTGGTGTGGGTGGCGCTGGCCTATTCCATGCTCAGCACGCTGGCCGCGCATTTTGTCGGCCGCAAACTCAAAGACCTCAATATCGAGCGCCAACACCGCGAAGCCGACTACCGCGCCGCCCTGTTGCGCGTGCGCGACCATGCCGAGCAGGTGGCGTTTTACCACGGCGCCGATGCCGAGCAGGGGCGTCTGCAGCGGCGCTTCCGCCACATCCGCGACAACTGGTTCCGCCTGACCAACTGCGAATTCCGTTACGGCACCTTTTGGGCGGTTTACGTGCGCATCAGCATTTTCATCCCCATCATCGCCACCCTGCCGATGTATTTGGCCAAAACGCTCACTTTCGGCGACATGATGCAGACCCGCACGTCCTTCGCCCGCATCCAAGACAGCTTCGGCTGGTTTACCGATGCCTACCGCCGCCTAGTCGAATGGGCGGCGGTGGTGGAACGCTTGAGCGGCTTTCAGGCTGCTTTGGACGATGCCGAACGGCACACCGGGCAGCCTGAAAGCCCGCTTTGTCTGCCTGATAACGCGGATGGCGCAAACGGCTTTTTGCAGCTGGATGCCACCGCCGTCCACACCCCGCAGGGGCGGGTGATGCTGCGCCCCGTGAGCCTCGCCGCCCGCGCGGACGAATGGCTGCTGTTTGCCGGCCGCAGCGGCATCGGCAAATCCACCCTGCTGCGCGTGTTGGCCGGCCTGTGGCCGTATCACGGCGGGCACTACCAAATCGAAGGCAGCTGCCTGTTTCTGCCGCAGCGCCCCTACCTGCCCTACGACAGCCTGCGCGCCGCCGTCTGCTACCCGCACGCCGCCCGTGCTGACGATGCCCTTATTCAGGCTGCCTTGGAGCAGGTGGGTCTGGGCAGCCTGAAACACCGGCTCGATGAAAAACAGGAATGGCACAGCCATCTCTCCGGCGGCGAACAGCAGCGTCTCAGCCTCGCCCGCGCCCTGGTTTTCCGCCCGCAAATCCTGTTTCTCGACGAAGCCACCAACCAGCTTGACGACGCTTCCGCGCTCGAGCTGATGCAGACGCTCAAACGCGAGCTGCCCGATACTCTCGTTATCGGCATCAGCCACCAGCGCGACGTGCAGGCGCTGTTTGAACGACGCATTACGCTGGAAGCGGCAGCCTGAAAAGCGGACAATCCGTTTTCAGGCAGCCTGCCCGATTATCCGAAGCAGCCTGAAAACCCAAAGGCAGCCTGAAAGGAAAACCATGAACGCCGATACCGCCCAACAAACCCTCGATCGCGCCCAAGCGCTCTACCGCCGCTGGCTGGAGCTGCTGCCCCGCTTGGAAGCCGCGCAGCGCGAATGGCAGCAGGCGGAAGCCGTAATGACTGAGCTCGATGCCTTTTACGCCCGCGACTATCTGCCGTTGCGCGATGCGGCGGCGGGCGGGCTGGCGCTGTCGCAAACCACCGAAGGCGAGTACGGCGTACTCAGCGAAGACGCGCTTTTCGATGCCTTCAGCGACCGCCACCGGCTCGCCTGGCAGTGGCTGCGGCTGGCCACCGCCGCGCTCGATCCGGAAAACCAGACGGTAGCCGACGCGCCGCAGGACGGTTAAACGGCAAGGGCGCAGGCAGCCTGAAAGCCGTTTCAGGCTGCCTGCGCCCTTGCCGCTGCGGCCAAAGCGCGGTAGTATCCGCCCGTTTATCTCTTATCGTTCAGGCAGCCCTGTTTCAGGCTGCCTGAAGACTGTTTGAAAAGGAAAAACCATGATTAAAGAAATCCAGTCCTCCGCCGAAGCGAAAATGCAGCGCTCGCTGGAAGTACTGCAGGAAAACCTTGCCAAAGTCCGCACCGGCCGCGCCCACACCGGCCTCTTGGACCAAGTGGAAGTGGAATACTACGGCAGCCCGGTGCCGGTGAGCCAGGTGGCCAACGTTACCCTGCTCGATGCGCGCACCATCGGCGTCAAAGTGTATGAAAGCAATATGGCCGCCGCGGTGGAAAAAGCCATCCGCGATTCCAATCTGGGCTTGAACCCCGCCGCAATGGGCGACGTGATCCGCGTGCCGATGCCGATGCTCACCGAAGAGCGCCGCAAAGACCTGATCAAAGTGGTGCGCGGCGAAGTGGAAGAAGGCCGCGTTGCCATCCGCAACATCCGCCGCGATGCCAACGATCACATCAAAAAACTGCTCAAAGACAAAGAAATCCCCGAAGACGACGCCCGCCGCGGCGAAGAGTCGGTGCAAAAACTGACCGACAAATACATCGCCGAAGCCGACAAAATGCTCGCCACCAAAGAAGAAGACCTGATGGCCATCTGACAAACGCGCCGCGGCCGGCAGCCTGCCCGCCGCGCCGTTTTTTTTGTTTTCAGGCTGCCTGCCGCCGCACCGCAAGGAAAACCATGAACAGCAGCACCCAAACCATTCCCGCCTACACGCGGGTTCCGCGCCACGTTGCCGTGATTATGGACGGCAACGGCCGCTGGGCGAAAAAGCGCTTTCTGCCCCGCGTGATGGGACACAAAAAAGGCTTGGACGCGCTGGAAGATTTGTGCCGCACCTGCGCCGAAGCGGGCATCCCCTATCTGACCGTTTTCGCCTTTTCCACCGAAAACTGGCGCCGGCCGGCCGACGAAGTGTCGTTTCTGATGGGGCTGTTTTTGGCGGCGCTGCAGAAAAAAGTCGCCAAAATGCACAAAAACGGCCTGCGGCTGAAAGTCATCGGCGACCGCAGCCGCTTCCCCGCCGAAATCCAAGCCGGCATCCGCGATGCCGAAGCGCTCACCGCCGCCAACACCGGCCTTACGCTCACCATCGCCGCCGACTACGGCGGCCGCTGGGACATCCTTCAGGCTGCCAACGCGCTGATTAAGGAAGGCAAAAGCGAAATCAGCGAAAGCGATCTGGCCGCCAAACTGATGCTCGCCGAAGCGCCCGAGCCGGATTTGTTTATCCGCACCGGCGGCGAAACCCGCATCAGCAACTTTATGCTCTGGCAGATGGCCTACGCCGAATTTTATTTCACCGATACCCTGTGGCCGGACTTCGACAGCCGCGAAATGCACCGCGCGCTCGAGTCTTTTCAGCAGCGCGAACGCCGCTACGGCCGCACTTCCGAGCAACTGCCGCCCGAGCAGCAGCGCCCGTAGTTTCAGGCTGCCCGCGCGATACAGGCAGCCTGAAAAAGCAGCCTGAAAAACGGTGTAGCAAAAACGGTTTTCCGCCTTTCAGGCAGCCTGAATGCGAAAACCATATGGTGCGCGGGGCGCACCCTACCTGCTGCTCTGCACCGTTGCCGTTCGGCTGTAGGGTGCGCACCGCGCACCAATCCTGCAACCAAGCGCAACTTAGCCGTTTGCGGCAGCCTGAAAAACTGTTTGCCGCAAACCATGCTTTCAGCCGTAGGGCGCACCGCACACCGTTTCAGGCAGCCTGAAAGCCCGTTTTGCTGAAAAAATACTTTTCAGGCTGCCTGCCAACCGTCCACTTGATAAGGAGTCCGCCATGACCCAAGCCGACCGCTTTCCCGAATTTTTCGACCGCGCCCCGCAGCTCTTGATGCGCGACCCGCTGGCGCAGTTTCTCGGCGCCACGCCCGACGGCGTGATGGCCTACCGCTATCAGGACGCGGTTAAACTTGCCGGCCATTCCTGCCCCACCGTTGCCGGCGCCTATCTGATGGTGGTGAAAGGGCTCTCGGCGCTCTACGGCAGCGACATCCCCGAGCGCGGCGGCATCGAAGTGCTGATGCGCGACGGCCGCGACGAAGGCACCACCGGCGTGATCGCCAATGTCGCCATGCTGCTCACCGGCGCCGCGCCGGAAACCGGTTTTGCCGGCGTCGGCCCGATGCGCCTGTTCGGCCGCCGCGACCTGCTCGCCTTCGGCAGCGGCGATGCGCGCGGCGAAATGCTGCTGCGCCGGCGCGATACCGGTGCCGCGGTTGCCGTGTCCTACAATCCGTCGATTGCGCCGTGGCCGGCCGAGATGCAGACGCTGATGCCGCTGGCGGTCAGCGGCCGCGCCGACGACGCCCAGCTCAAACGCTTCGGCGAAATCTGGCAGGAGCGCGTCGAAGCCGTGCTCACCAAGCTGGCCGACGATCCGCGCCTGGTTGTTGTCGAAAACATCTGAAGCCGTTTTTCAGGCTGCCTGAAGCTGCGAAAACAGGCTTTCAGGCAGCCTGAAAGCGTTTGGACGCTACCCAAGCCGCGCACCAGAACCAACAGGCAGCCTGAAAAATCCGGCAGCCCCCGTAGGGTGCGCACCGCGCACCAAAACCACTGGATTACGCAGCCTGCGTAGCGCAGCGCAGTTGCGAAGCTAAAACCGTTTCAGGCTGCCTGAAACGGCAAAAGCAGCCTGAAAACCCGTCCCAAACCAAACCGAAAGCCAAACCGAATATGCTCAAACAAAGAATCCTGACCGCCCTGGTGCTGCTGCCGCTGATGCTGGGCATGCTGTTTTACGCGCCCGCCGCGCTGTGGGCGGCGTTTGCCGCGCTGATTGCGCTGCTCGCGCTGTGGGAATACGGGCGCATGTGCCGCCTGAGCGAAAAACAGTCCAACCGCTATCTGGCGGCCAGCGCGTTTTTTATGCTCACCGCCTATCTGGGCGGCTGGCAGCTGCCACCTTTGATTTGGCTGCTGGTGCTTTCGGGCTGGCTGGCTGGCGCGCCGCTGTGGCTGCGCCGCAAATGGCCGCTGCCGCAGCAGGGCAACGCCATGCTATTGGGCTGGGGGCTGCTGCTGCCGTTTTGGTTTGCGCTGCTGCAGCTGCACCCGAGCAGCGACGATGCGGCCAAACTGCTGGCGCTGATGGCGCTGGTGTGGCTGGCCGACGTGGCGGCTTATTTTGTCGGCCGCGCCTGCGGCAAACGCAAGCTGGCGCCCGCCATCAGCCCGGGCAAAAGCTGGGAAGGCGCGCTCGGCGGCGCGGCGGCGGTGCTGGCCTATGCCTGCTGGCTGCGCGGCAACGGCTGGCTGTTTGAAAACCTGTCGTGGCCGGCCACCGTGCTCGCGGCGCTGGTGCTGACTGCGGTCAGCATCGAAGGCGACCTGCTGGAGAGCTGGTTCAAACGCAGCGCCGGCATCAAAGACAGCAGCGGCCTGCTGCCCGGCCACGGCGGCGTGTACGACCGCACCGACAGCCTGATCTCGGTGCTGGCGGTGTATGCCGCGGTGCAGAACCTGTTCGGCTGACGGCGCCGCGATGGCGAAAAACGGGCGCAAATCATTGTGCGGCCAACGGATATTGTGTTACCCTTAACCGAAATTAACAGCTTGCCGCGGATACGGAATTTTACTGCAAGCCTGATGTGGCGCCGCTTTGCCGCCTTTTTACGCCGCATCTGCCGCTGCCCAAGCGGACAAAACTTTACGCTTGAACCGTATGCGCCCGGGCAAAAGGAGAACAGGATTATGCGTATTCCCCGCCTGGCTTTGGGGCTGACGCTGGCTTTCGTGCTCGGCGCCTGCTCCGGTCTTTACGACGTTTATCGCGGCAGCGAGCCGGTGCAGGCCGCGCTGTTTGCCGGCGACAAACTCTATCTGCTGACCGCCAAAGGCGATTATGAATTTTCCGGCATCGGCACCGCCAATCTGGAGCGCTTCGTGCGCTCGCCCTTTGCGGCCAAAACCGCGCTGAGCGAATGGTCGCTGGCCGCCGGCCGCAAAACTGCCGACGAGAGCAGCTATTCGGTTTATATCGTGCCGCAGGATGTCAGCGAAAAAGAGCGGCAGGAGCTGCTGAAAACCCACAGCTTCGAGCTGGTCGAAGCCGCCGCGCTCAAAGCGGACGTGAAAAAATCGATTGCCGCCGCCCGCCCGCAGTGGCCGCAGCAAAAAGTGTACGCCCGCCATTTTGTGAGCGAAGGCCATGCCGTGCGCATCAGCGGCCGCGAAGCGCTGGCCGCCAAATACGCGCTCAACCCGCCGGCGCGCATCGGCCTGGTGCTTTCCGCCGACCGTGCCGCCCCCGCGCCCGAAGCGACGCCCGCCGTCAAACCCGGCCGCACCGGCTGCGTGATGCAGCCGCAATACGGCTGGCGCTGCTGAGCCCCCGCGGCTGTTGTCGGGTAAAACATGCACCGGCAGCGCCGCACGGCAGGCGGTTTTCAGGCAGCCTGAACAGGAAAGGCCGTGGTATGAACGAAACCCAAGCCGACATCCTCAACATCAACCAAGTCCAGCTCTTGCTGGCGGAAAAACGCACGTCGCTGGCGGTAATGCGTACCGGCATCGCCATCCTTGCGCTGCCGCTGTCGATTTTCAGCGTGCTGATCGCCACCTCCAAATGGTACCGCCCCGCCGATGCCTGGCCGCTGCTGGCGGCGGTAACGCTGATCAACGGCGCGCTGATTGCCTTCGGTGTCTATCTGATTGTGCGCTCGCTGCAGAGCATGCACCGCTACGATTTGATGATTGCCGACATCAAGCACCAAAACCAGTCGCTGAAAAGATTTATCCGCTACTGAACTTTCAGGCAGCCTGAAAGCCCTGCCGCCGGCTGCCGCGCCCCACACGCAAGAACAACAATAGATGAACACCCAAAACCTTACCATACTCGGCAGCACCGGCAGCATCGGTGCCAGCACGCTCGACGTCGTCTCCCGCCATCCCGACCGCTTCCGCATCTTCGCCCTTGCCGGCCACAGCCAAACCGAAAAGCTCGCCGCGCAATGTCTCGCCCACCGCCCCCGCTACGCCGTTACCGCCGATGCCGCCCGCGCCGAAGAATTGCGCGGCCTGCTGCGCCTTTCAGGCTGCCAAACCGAAGTGCTGCACGGCAATCAGGCGCTCTCCGATGTCGCCACCGCCCCCGAAACAGACGGCGTGATGGCCGCCATTGTCGGCGCTGCCGGCCTGCCGCCCACCCTGGCCGCCGCCGCCGCCGGCAAAACCGTTTATCTGGCCAACAAAGAAACGCTGGTGGTGGCCGGCAGCCTGTTTATGGAAACCGCCCGCGCCGCCGGCGCCCGCGTGCTGCCGGTGGACAGCGAACACAACGCCATCTTCCAAGTGCTGCCCGCCGGTTTTTCAGGCAGCCTGAAAGACGCCGGCATCGAATCCATTATTCTCACCGCCTCCGGCGGCCCCTTTCTCGACACCCCGCGCGAGCAGTTTGCCGCCATCACCCCCGCCCAAGCAGTCAAACACCCCAACTGGAACATGGGGCGCAAAATCTCGGTGGACAGCGCCACCATGATGAACAAAGGGCTGGAACTGATCGAAGCGCACTGGCTGTTTAACTGCCCGCCCGACAAACTCGAAGCCGTTATCCACCCGCAAAGCGTGATCCACAGCATGGTGCGCTACGCCGACGGCTCGGTGCTCGCCCAGCTGGGCAGCCCCGACATGCGCACCCCCATCGCCTACTGCCTCGGCCTGCCCGAGCGCATCGAATCCGGCGCCGCGCGGCTCGATTTCGCCACCCTGTCCGATCTCACCTTCCGCGTTCCCGATTTCGAGCGCTTCCCCTGCCTGCGCCTGGCCTACCGCGCCATGCACGAAGGCGGCAGCGCCCCCTGCATTCTCAACGCCGCCAACGAAACCGCCGTTGCCGCTTTCCTTGACGGCCGCATCCGCTTTACCGACATCGCCGCCGCCGTCGAGTATTGCCTGGACAAAATTCCCGCCCGCGCCGCCGAAAGCGTCGCCATGCTGCTGGAAACCGACCGTGAAGTGCGCACGCTGGCCGAGCGCTGGACAAACAAGCACCGGCAGGCAGCCTGAAAACGTAAAAAGCAACCTGAAAAGCGTTGGCACAGCCTTTCAGGCTGCCTACCACCGCCCAATCCGCCGCCTACTGCCCCCTCCCCTGCGCCCCAAGCGCGGGGGAGGGTCGGGGTGGGGGTGGCAGTTCGCAGAACTGCGTTTGCCGCTGCCGTTACCCTGAAAAGTTTCCGCAGCGGCTGATACCCCCACCCTGCCCCCCGCAAGCGGAAAAGGGAAAACGGTTGCCCCACCGTTTTCAGGCTGCCTGCCGAACACCCCCCGCACAGGCAGCCTGAAAACCGCATGAATAGCCTTTCAGGCTGCTTCTGCCATAGCAGGCTTGGGCGGAAAGCCCACCCGTTTTTTCAGGCTGCCCACCGCCGCGCCCTGCCCGCCCGATAGCCAAAAGCAGCCTGAAATGCTATGCTTGCGGCCTTTTCAGCCTTGGCGCACGCTTTCTTTCAGGCTGCCCCAAACGCAAAAAGCAGCCTGAAAACGAATTCACGGGCTTCTGCGAAGCGAAAACCGCCTTTTATCCTTAATTAAGGAAACGATTTGTCCTTTCTCCAAACTCTGGCAGCGTTTCTGTTTGCCATCCTGCTTCTCGTCAGCCTTCACGAGCTCGGACACCTGCTGGTGGCGCGCTGGTGCGGCATCAAAGTCAAGCGCTTTTCCGTCGGCTTCGGCAAGCCGTTTTTCACCCGCCGCTGGCGCGGCATCGAATGGTGTCTGGCGCCGTTTCCGCTGGGCGGCTATGTGAAAATGGTCGATACCCGCGAAGGGGAAGTCGCGCCGGAAGACCTGCCCTACGCTTTTGACAAACAGCACCCGCTCAAACGCATCGCCGTGGTGGCCGCCGGCCCGCTGACCAATCTGGCGCTGGCGGTGCTGCTCTACGCCTTAAGCTTCGGCCTGGGCGGCATTACCGTGGTGCAGCCCTATGTCGGCACCGTAAGCCAGCCTTCGGTGGCCGCCGGCGCCGGCTTTCAGAGCGGCGACCACATCCTGACGGTAAACGGCGAAACCGTTGCCGATTTTGCCGACGCCAATATCCACATGGTGCTGAATTTGGATAGCGGCCCGGTGCGGGTGGCGGTGGAAACTGCCGACGGCAAGCGCACCGAGCGCGTAATCGATGCCGCCGGCACGCCGCAGGCCACTGCGGTAGCCAAACGGCAGACCGGCATCGGCCTGTCGCCCTTCCGTTCGCTGGAGAGCATCGGTTATGTCGAAGCCGGCGGCCCCGCCGCGCAGGCCGGTCTGAAAGAAGGCGACCGCATCGTGGCGGTGGACGGCGTGCCGACGCCGCATTGGGAAGACTGGAGCCGCATCGTGCGCGAAAACGCCGGCCGCAACCTGAATATCGACTACCAGCGCGGCGGCCAAACCCTGCACGCGGTACTGCGTCCGGCCAGCCACGAGTTGCCCGACAAAAGCCAGATTATCGGCCGCGTCGGCCTGGGTGCCGCCGAAGATGCTGCTTGGACGGCGAAAGTGCGCCAGCAGCAGCAAATCGGCTGGGGCGAAGCCTTTAAGCAAGGCAGCCTGAAAACCGCCAACTACAGCCTGCTCACGCTCCAATTCTTCGGCCGGCTGGTTACCGGCCAGGCTTCGGTCAGCCACATTTCCGGCCCGGTAACCATCGCCGACGTTGCCGGCCAGACCGCCAAAATCGGCTGGCAGGCCTATCTGGAGTTCCTCGCCGTCGTCAGCATCAGCCTCGGCGTGATGAACCTGCTGCCGGTGCCGGTATTGGACGGCGGCCATCTGGTTTACTATACTGCCGAACTTTTACGCGGCAGGCCGCTGAGCGAGCGCGTCCAAAACTGGGGGCTGCGCTTCGGTCTGGCCGTGATGCTGGCGATGATGGTGCTGGCTTTTTTCAACGACATCACCCGATTATTTGGATAGTAAGATGAGACTCAACAAAATTACCGCAACCCTGCTGGCACTTGGGCTGGCGCTGCCCGCTTGGGCGGACTTCCGCATTTCGGGATTTCGCATCGAAGGCGAACAGCATACCTCCGAAGCCACCGTGCGCTCGCTGCTGCCGGTAAAAGTGGGCGACACCTACACCGAACAGACCGGCGAAGACATCATCCGCCGCCTGCACGCCAGCGGTTTTTACGAAAACGTGCTGCTGGAACAAAACGGCGACATGCTGATCATCACCGTGAAAGAGCGGCCGATTATCAGCTCGATCAACGTTAAGGGCGCCAAAGTGCTGCCCAACGACGCCATTCTCAAACAGTTCGCCGGCGTGCGCGGTTCCAACAGCGGCCAAGACAGCGAGCTGGTCGATGCCAAAGAAAGCTACGAGCAAAAGCAGGAGCGCTTCAACCAGAGCGACAGCAGCAAAAACCTGCAGGCGCTGGCTTCCACCGGCCTGGCCAAAGGCGACTTCTTCAGCCAGGAAGCCCTGATCCGCGCCCTGCGCGCGCTGGACGGCGCCTATAAGGAGCAGGGTAAAAACAACGTCAAAATCACGCCCGAAGTGCAGGAATTGGCGCGCAACCGCGTCGCCATCACCATCAATATCGAAGAAGGCGACACCACCCGCGTCAAAAAAATCGACTTTGAAGGCAACACCCACTTCTCCGACCGCCGCCTGCTGCGCCAAATCGGCCTGACCGACGGCACGATTTTGTCGTGGCTAACCAAAAGCAACGTGTTTTCGTGGGAAAAATTCAACCGCGACAAAGAACGTCTCGAGCGCTTCTACCACAAAAAAGGCTTCTTCGATTTCCGCGTCGATTATGAAGACGTCAACCGCCAGCTCAGCGAAGACAAAAAACGCGAAACCCTGACCATCAAAGTGTACGAAGGCCAGCCCTACTACTGGGGCAGCCTGAAAATCGCCGGCGACAGCAAAGAAGTACCGCAGGAAAAACTGCTCAAGCACCTGAGCAAATTCAAAACCGGCAAGCTGAGCAATTACGACCAGCTGCAAAGCGCGCTGGCCGCCATCCGCACCGATCTGCAGTCCGCCGGTTACGCCCGCGCCCAGGTTGATGCCGAAGCCGAGCGCCGCAGCGAAGGCGGCAAAGATTACGTTGATATCACCGTGCGCCTGAACCCGGGCAATCTGGTCGCCATCCGCGAAATCCACATCACCGGCAACACCAAAACCCGCGACGAAGTGGTGCGCCGCGAGCTGCGCCAAATGGAAGGCGCAACTTACGACCAGTCGAAAATCAACCGCTCCTCCGAGCGCCTGCGCCAGCTCGGCTATTTTGAAGACGTCGAAATCAGTGCCCGCAGCGTGCCGGAAAACGAGCAGCAGGCCGATTTGAACGTAAAAGTTACCGAACGCTCCACCGGCAGCCTGAACGCCTCGGCCGGCTGGTCGCAGGACGACGGCTTCGTGATTTCCGCTAGCGTGGCACAGGATAATCTGTTTGGCACCGGCAAATCGCTCTCTGCCGGCGTATCGCGCAGTAAAGTGCGCCAAAGCGCCAACCTGTCGTTCACCGAGCCCTACTTCACTCCCGACGGCGTGAGCATGACCTACAGCCTGTTCGGCTCCAACTACGACGCTTCCAAGCTGCAATACAGCGCCCGCAGCTACCGCATGACCCGCTACGGCGCCAGCGCCACCATGGGCATCCCGATTACCGAATACGACCGCCTCAACGTCGGTTTGGGCGTCGAGCACATGGGCGTCAAACTCTTCAACAACTCGCCCTACCGCTACCAGCGCTTTGTCGATCAGCACGGCAAAAACAACTGGATTTACAAAGGTCTGATCAGCTGGTACCGCAACACCACCGACGATGCCTACTGGCCGACCAAAGGCTACCAGGCCAACATAACCGGCGAAGTCGCCCTGCCCGGCAGCGGCCTGCAGTACTACCAGTTCGGCCACCAGCAAACCTGGTACTTCCCGCTGAGCGACAGCTTCACGCTGATGCTCAACGGCCAGCTCGGCTACAGCGGCCACTACGGCAAAACCAAAGCAGTGCCGTTTATGTTCAACCAGACCGGCGGCGGCCTGGGCAGCGTGCGCGGCTTTGAAAACGGCTCGCTCGGCCCGAAAGTGTACGACTTCGACGTCAACGGCAACCGCAGCATCGAAAGCTACGGCGGCTCCTACGCCGTCAATGCCAACGCCGAACTGCTGTTCCCCTTCCCGGGCGTGAAAAACAGCCGCAGCGTCCGCCTGAGCCTGTTTGCCGATGCCGGCAGCGTATGGGACGGCAAAACCTACACCCCGGGCGTTTACACCCCGTCCACACCCTACGGCGCCGGCGGCTACTACGGCAACACCAACCACAAATCCAGCTTCAAAGAAGAGCTGCGCTACTCCGTCGGCGCCGCCCTAACCTGGATTTCGCCGATGGGCCCGATCAAACTGAGCTACGCCTACCCGCTGAAGAAAAAATCCACCGACCAGGTGCAGCGCTTCCAGTTCCAGCTCGGAACCGTGTTCTAACCTAGGAGTTTTTATGCAGACCACCCGTTTGGGCAGACTGCTGCTGGCGGCGCTGGCCGCCGGCGGCCTGATCGGCAGCGCGCACGCCGATTTCAAAAAAGTCGGCTACGTCAACGCCACCCGGCTCTACAGCGAATCGCAAACCGCCAAAAAAATCGAAACCGGCCTGCAGCGCGAGTTCAGCCCGCAGCAGAAAAAACTCGCCGCCCTGCAGGAAAAAGGCATGCGCCTGCAAAAACGGCTGGCTTCGGGCAAGCTGAGCAAAGCCGAAGCCCGCAAGCTGGAAAGCCAGCTGGTGGAAACCGGCCGCCAGTACCGCGCCGCCTCCGCCGAGCTGACCGAAGAATACAACCTGCGCCGCAACGAAGAATTCGCCGCCCTGCAGCGCAAGGCCAACGAAATCATCTTCAACATCATCGAAACCGAGCACTACGATGCCATGCTCTCCGAAGTGATCTTTATCCGCGGCGAGTTCGACATTACCGACCGCGTCATCAAGCTGCTCGACGCGGAAATGCAGTAAACCCCGCCCAGGCAGCCTGAAAACCGCTTCTGCTTTTCAGGCTGCCTGAACTGTGTCCGCCGCCCGCGCACAGGCAGCCTGAAAACCATAAAGCTGCCCGCAAACACCGTTCCCCGTTTTCAGGCTGCCTGAAGAAGCCAAAGACAAAAAGCAGCCTGAAAGCCAACCGGAGCCGTTTCCATGACCGCCTACACCCTTTCCCAAATCGCCGCCCGGCTCGGCGGCGAAGTGCGCGGCGCCGACATCGCCGTTACCGCCGTCGCCCCTGCCGCCCGTGCCGGTGCAGACGAGATTACCTTTCTCGCCAACCCCAAATACCGCCACGAAGTCGAAGCCAGCGCCGCCGGTGCGGTGATTGTCGGCGAAAACGCCGCCGACGGCTTTGCCGGCCGCAGCCTGATTGTCGCCCGCGACCCCTATCTCTACTTCGCGCAGGTGGCGCGGCTGTTCCATCCCGTTCAGGCTGCCCGCGCCGGCGTGCATCCCACCGCCGTGATCGAACCCACCGCCACCGTGCCCGCGTCTTGCGAAATCGGCGCCCATACCTATATCGGCGCCGATACCGTGCTCGGCGAGCGCTGCCGCATCCTGGCCGGCGCGGTGGTCGAACACGGCTGCACGCTCGGCGACGACACCGTGCTGCACCCCAATGCCGTGGTTTATTACGGCTGCACGCTCGGCGCGCGGGTGGAAATCCACAGCGGCGCGGTGATCGGCGCCGACGGCTTCGGCCTGGCCTTTGCCGGCGATTCCTGGTTCAAAATCCCGCAAACCGGCGCGGTTACGCTGGACGACGACGTCGAAATCGGCTCCAACACCAATATCGACCGCGGCGCGATGAGCGACACCACCGTCGGCCGCGGCACCAAAATCGACAACCAGGTGCAGATCGGTCACAACTGCCATATCGGCGAGCACACCGTGATTGCCGCCAAAACCGGTATTTCCGGCAGCGTTACCGTCGGCAGCTACTGCGTGATCGGCGGCGGCGTCGGCATCGTCGGCCACATCGAAATCGCCGATAAAACCACCATCGGCGGCGGCACGTCGGTTACTCACAGCATCAGCGAAAGCGGCCTGCACATGGCCGGCATTTTCCCGATGCAGACCCACAAAGAATGGGCGCGCAATGCCGTACACGTGCGCCGTTTGAGCGAAATGAGCAAAAAGCTTAAAGAATTGGAACAGCAAATCGCCGCGCTTTCGGCACAGTCCTAACATAGGCAGCCTGAAAAACCGTTTCCCCTTTTCAGGCTGCCTGCCCCGTTTACCCCTTAAGGAAATCCCCCATGACCATCAAATTCCCCATTGAAGCCCGCGAGATTCAGGAACTCCTGCCGCACCGCTTTCCCTTTTTGCTGCTCGACCGCGTCACCGCCGCCGAGCCGGGCAAGTCGCTGAACGCCTTTAAAAACGTCAGCTTCAACGAGCAGTTTTTCCAAGGCCACTTCCCCGAATCGCCGGTCATGCCCGGCGTACTGATTGTCGAAGCGATGGCGCAGGCCTGCGGCGTGCTCGCCGTTTTGAGCCAAGGCAACACCAAACGCAACGAAGGCGAAATCACCCTGTTTGCCGGTCTGGACGACGTGCGCTTCAAACGCCAAGTCATCCCAGGCGACCGGCTGGACTTTGAAGTCGATCTGCTCGCCCACCGGCGCGGCATCGGCAAATTCCACGTCACCGCCAAAGTGAATGGCGAGCTGGCCTGCGAAGCCACCATCATGTGCGCCCAGCGCCAGGCCAAAGCCGCCGAATAAGCCGCCTGCGGGCTTTTCAGGCTGCCTGCACGCCGAACACGGCAAAAGCAGCCTGAAAACCATCCCGCCGCCATTTCGTTTTCAGAACGAGAAACCGCCATGAAACTTCTGCCCTGCGTACTCGCACTCACTGCCGCCGCTGTCCTTTCAGGCTGCGGTGCCGCTAAAAAATCCGAAACCGTCAGCCGCCAAGCCGCCTACCAGCCCGACACCCAGGCGCGCATCCGTCTTTACGGCGTTTCCGGCCGACAGCTTATCCGCCCCTACCGCGGCCAAAGCTGCGAGCAGTGGCGCGCCAAAGCCGGCGCCCGCGCCCACACCCGCTTTATCAACGGCCTGCCGCGTCGCGTACGCAACCTGAGCATCGGCATGCCCGCCAGCCGCCTGAGTCTGGCCGCCGACCACGACACCGGCATTATGAGCCGCGCCTCCTACCGCGAATTTATCGTACCCGCCGGCAAACCGCTGGTGCTCGACGGCTCCTTCTCCTACCAGCTTCCCGCCGACCGCAGCATAGGCAGCCACGGCGGCGCCTGCCGCGTTGCCCTCAGCTTCACCCCCGAAGCCGGCCGCGACTACGAAGCCCATTTCACCGACTGCACTTTCACCGTGCTGCAACTGGCGCAAATGCCCGAAGCGCTGGCCGGCAAACCGGAAAACCCCGCCGCCCCGCGCGACGTATCGCCGGTAAGCACCGAGTTCTGCCAGAAAGCGGCCACCGCGATTTAAGGCCGGCCGACTTTTCAGGCTGCCTGCGCGCCGAACACGGCAAAAGCAGCCTGAAACCGCCGCCGCCCGATGCTCTTTGGGCAGCCTGAAAGGAAAACCATGACCCTGATCCACCCCACCGCCCTTATCGACCCCAAAGCCGAGCTGGATTCCAGCGTCAAAGTCGGCGCCTACACCGTTATCGGGCCGAACGTCAAAATCGGCGCGGGCAGCGAAATCGCCCACCACGTTTCCATCGAAGGCCACACCGAAATCGGCGAAAACAACCGCATTTTCCAATTTACCAGCCTCGGCGCCGAGCCGCAGGACAAAAAATACAAAGGCGAGCCCACCCGCCTGATTATCGGCAAGGGCAACACCATCCGCGAATTCACCACCTTCAACCTCGGCACCGTAACCGGCATCGGCGAAACCCGCATCGGCGACGACAACTGGATTATGGCCTACTGCCACCTTGCCCACGACTGCGTGGTCGGCAGCCACACCATCTTCGCCAATAACGCCAGCCTGGCCGGCCATGTAGAAATCGGCGACTACGCCGTACTCGGCGGCTACACGCTGGTGTTCCAGTTCTGCCGCATCGGCGACTACGCGATGACCGCCTTCGCCGCCGGCGTACACAAAGACGTGCCGCCCTACTTTATGGCCGCCGGCTACCGCGCCGAACCGGCTGGGCTCAACAGCGAAGGCATGCGCCGCAACGGCTTTAGCGCCGAACAAATCGCCCGCGTGAAAGACGCCTACCGCCTGCTCTACCGCGACGGCCTGCCGCTGGACGAAGCCAAAGCGCAAATCGCCGCCGCCGCCGAAAACACCCCCGAATTGGCGGTGCTGCACCGCTTTCTTGCCGCCTCGCAGCGCGGCATCATCCGCTAAACCCCAACAACAACATCAGGCAGCCTGAAAGCGAAGTGGAATTGCGAAGCCGAAACCTTTTCAGGCTGCCTCAAACAAAGGAAATCCCCATGCAAAGACGCTGTTTTCTCCAACTGGGTCTGTTCGGCGCGGCCGCCGCTCTGCTGCCGACCCGCCTGTTCGCCGCATCCGACGCTTTAAAGCTGCCCGCCGAGCTGCAAAACAACCCGCTGCTCACTTTCGACAAACTGCCCGATTTTGCCGCCATCCGCCCCGAACACATCGTGCCGGCGGTGGATTTTCTGCTGCAAAAAAGCCGCGAAACGGTGGAAGCAGTCAGCAGGCAGCCTGAAATCTCGTGGGAAAACTTCTACCTGCCCCTGCAGGACATCGGCGCCAAACTGGATTACGCATGGGGCATCGCCGACCATCTCAACAGTATGGCCAGCTCCGACGAACTGCGCAAAGCCTACGAAAGCGCCGAAGGCAAACTCAGCGAATACGGCTCGTGGTACGGCCAGCACCAGGGGCTGTACCGCGCCTTTGAAAAACTGGGCAGCCAGCCGGAATTTACCCGCTATTCCGACGCGCAAAAAGCGGCTATCGAACACGCGCTGCGCGATTTCAAACTCTCCGGTGTCGCCCTGCCCTCGGCGAAGAAAAAACAGTTTGCCGACATCAGCCGCCGCCTGAGCGAGTTGCAGACGAAGTTCGGCAACAACGTGCTCGATTCGGTCAAGCACTGGGAAAAAACCATCAGCGACAAAGCCGATGTGGACGGCCTGCCCGAGCATGCACTCGCCGCTGCCGCCGAATCGGCCAAAAGCAAGGAGCAAAGCGGCTACCGCTTCACGCTGGACTACGCCCCCTACGCCGCCATCATGACCTACTGCCGCAACCGCAGCCTGCGCGCCGAGTTCTACCGCGCCTACGCCCGCCGCGCTGCTGGCGGCAAATGGGACAACACGCCGGTGATCAACGAAATTCTCAAGCTGCGGCTGCAAAAAGCGCGGCTGCTGGGCTACCGCAGCTACGCCGAATACGCGCTCGCCACCCGCATGGCCGAAACGCCGCAGCAGGTTTTGGGCTTTCTCAACGGCTTAAAGCAGCAAAGCCACAAGCAGCTGCTCAAGGAAACCGACGAGCTGCGCCGCTACGCCCGCGAAACAGACGGCCTGCAAAAGCTCGAACCGTGGGACGTGGCCTATTACGCCGAAAAACAGAAAACCGAGCGCTACGCCGTCGATAAAGAAAGCCTGCGCCCGTATTTCCCGCTGGAAAAAGTGCTCTCCGGCCTGTTTGCCGTCGCCCAGCGCCTGTACGGCATCAGCGTGCGCGAGAAAAAAGGCGTGCCGGTTTGGCATCCCGAAGTGCGCTTTTTTGAGATTTACGACGAAAACAAGCGCCACACCGCCTCGTTCTACCTCGACCTGTTCGCCCGCGAAAACAAACGCGGCGGCGCCTGGCAGTTCGGCTGGCAGAGCCGCTACAAACAGGCCGACGGCAGCCTGAAAAAACCGGTGTCCTTTATCGTCTGCAATTTCGGCAAGTCCGCCGGCGATACCGACCTGCTGCTGCACGACGAAGCCGTTACCCTGTTCCACGAATTCGGCCACGGCCTGCACCAGATGCTCAGCGTCATCGACGTGGCCGCCGTATCCGGCATCAACGGCGTGCCGTGGGATGCCGTCGAATTCCCCAGCCAGATGCTGGAAAACTGGATGTGGAACAAAGAAGTGCTGCCGCTGGTATCCGGCCACTACCAAAGCGGCGAAGCGCTGCCCGCCAAACTGATCGACGGCCTGATCGCCGCCAAACACTATCTTGCCGCCCGCACTCTCAGCCGCCAGCTCGAATTGGCGCTGACCGACTTCCGTCTCTACCACGAATACCGCGGCCAGGCCGGCCTGATCGACAAAATCCGCCGCGAAGTCCAAACCGGCTCGCCGCTGCCCGAACCGGACTGGGTACGCCGCACCCATTCCTTCAGCCACATTTTCAACGGCGGCTACGCCGCAGGCTATTACAGCTATCTGTGGGCGGAAGTGCTGGCGGCCGACGGCTACTCTTATTTTGAAGAACACGGCGTACTCAGCCGCCAAGCCGGCGAACACTTCCTGAAAAACTTCCTTTCGCTGGGCGGCTCACGCAATGTCGCCCAAATGTACCGGCACTTCCGCGGCCGCAACCCCGAAATCGGCGCCCTGCTCAAATCCTACGGCATCAGCTGACACTTTCAGGCTGCCGGCATGCCAAGGCAGCCTGAAGGTTGGCACAACAATGGCTGTAATTAGGCGCATCTGCCATCCGCAAACCCGAATAAGGACGACACCATGATCAAACAGTTTGAAATCAACAACCACACCGCCAAACAGCTGCAAAACCACTTGGCCGAACGCGGCCTGACCCTTGCCGCCGCCATGGCCGACGAAACCGAAAACAAAGCGCTGGCCGCCGTTTTGCATGCCGGCTTCCCGATTTTGGTGCGCAAAATGTACAGCTTGGAAAAATTCGCCGCCTTCTTTTGGGAAAAACGCGAATTTCTCGAAAGCCACATCCAATCCCGCATCGACGCCGCGATAAAAGCCGCCGAAAAAGCCGCCGCCAAAAAGCAAAAATAAGCCCCGCCGGCCGCAGCTGGCCACCGCACGGAAAATAAATCCAATATTTTTCAAACCGGTGTTAAAAAAGCAGACAAAAACCCGCGCCAAGCATTGACAGCACAGCGTCTGCCTAACTATAATCTCGTTTTCTTTGGGTCGTTAGCTCAGCTGGTAGAGCAGCGGACTTTTAATCCGTTGGTCGAGCGTTCGAATCGCTCACGACCCACCAAATTTCAAAAGCTCAAACTTCCGTTTGAGCTTTTTTCTTATGCCTGCTCCAAAACGCCCAACGGCAGAAAATGACGATATTCGTCATGCTGCCCGCACCGCACAACACCCAAACCATCGGCAGCCTGAAAACCCATCGGAAAACCGGATACCCATATCCGGCCTGCCGGGTTTCAGGCTGCTTTTTTGCTTTGATTAAAGCGGGAGATGAAGGATTATCTACGTTTCCATTTTAAGACTTAACGCTGCTTGTAGCCGAAACCTTTTCTACGCATGCATTCGTCATACTTTGGCTCATAAACGGTAGAACGCCATTTCTCATATAATTCACGGTCGCGCATTTGTTCGGGATCAGTAAGCAATAAATGGCGAAGTTCTTCAAAGCATTCTTTCTCCGCTTTCTTTTCCTTTGGGGGTGGCTCCCACCCAGTATTATTCCAAAAACGGGTAATAGCATCATTACAGGCACTTAGAATTAATACATTCAAAAACAAAATAAATAATCTAATTAGGCAGTTCATCATAATTACTCCTTTTTGTTTTGCTTCTTTGTGGCTTGATTAAAATAGGGAAAATGGGTTTTGGGAAGATAAATTATGTCCTTTCTAACGTCATTACTACAGCCGACTCGGCTTGCCAAATCCAATATCGGCAAGGGGCTTGCACCGTGTTGCCGGTTCAAGCCCCAAGCTGCGGTGCCAAAACGAATCGCTTGTTTGGTATCTTTCAATAGCCCTTTCTCTTCATACATTCAATAGTCTTTGGTATGTAAACCGTGCTAAGCCATTCCTGATACAATTTATGGTTGTCTCTTTGTTCGGGTGTAGGCAACAAATAACGAAGCTCTTCAAAGCATTCATCCTCCGCTTTCTTTTCTTTGGCCGATATATATGGCCCACCATTCCACCAACGTGTAATCATATCGTTACAGGCTGCCAAAACCAAACAGCATAAAGCGATACTAATGGGGCGTTTCATAATATTCGATTCCTTTAATTTTTTTAGTGGGTTTGACCAAAATCGGTGCAGTTGGTAGCTCGGATTACCCACCCCGGCATCACAAGGGGCTTGTACCGTGTTGCCGGTTCAAGCCCCAAGCTGCGGTGCCAAAACGAACCATTTTGATAGTATTGTATTTTTGTTGTCTTTTTAATAACCCTTTCTTCTCATACATTCTATATCCTTTGGTATATAAACCTTAGCACGCCATTCCTCATACAGTTTAGGGTCGTTCTTCTGTTCGGGCGTGGGCGATAAATAACGAAGTTCTTCAAAGCATTCATCCTCCGCTTTCTTTTCTTTGGCTGATATATGCATATACGGTCCACTATTCCACCAACGTGTAATCATATCGTTACAGGCTGCCAAAACCAAACAGCATAAAATCATACTAATAGGATGTTTCATAGTATTCGATTCCTTTAATTTTTTTAGTCGGTCTGACCAAAATCGGTGCAGATGCATTCGGCGAAGCGTTGTGTAATGCTTCTTTAAAATTAAAGCAATTCAAGATCAAAAACTTTTTCTTTTTCTATCCATGCACTCCTTATATTTATGATTATAAATCATATACCATTTTTCATTTTTTTCATATTTTTCAGCATTTTTATTAGATTCAGGTACAGATAAATACTTTAATTCATCTATGCATTCCTCGTATGCTTTGCTCTCCTTTGGAGACGGCTCCCATCCAGTATGATTCCAAAAACGAGTAATAGCGTCATTACAAGCACTTAGAATTAATACGTTCAAAAACAGAATGAATAATTTAATTAGGCAGTTCATCATAATTACTCCTTTTTGTTTTGCTTCTTTGTGGCTTGATTAAAATAGGGAAAGATGGATTTTGGGAAGATAAATTATGTGTAGTTCCATCAATCCATCTGCTATTAAAGTCCTTCAAATAAGGGTTTTTCACCGGTTTGTCCGACAAATTTCCATCCGCATCAATAAAGCGCCCCTGCTCGTCAATCAGACGTTCCTTGGGTCTGTCCCAAAAATAACTGCTATGAGAGTAAAGGAACCATTTACCTTCCACGCCGCCGGTCGGCTTGTTGCCGCCGACAATATACTTGCTCCGCAGCAGCAGTAAGGGGGTGCGGCCGACAAAGTCGGTATGGTGCGTTGCCGCATACGTGGCGCTGCCGTAGGTTTTGCCGTTTTCCTCATAGCTGTAGCCATTCTTTTGCAGGTTGTCGGCATAGCGTTGGACATGGGTGGCCGAACCGTAAAAACGGGCTTCGCGGATAGGGATTTCGGTCAAACCGTGGCGGTTGGCATACTGCAATGCAACGCTGGCCGTCATGCCGCCTCGGCTGTGGTTGCTTAAATCCACTTTGTAATTGTTACGTTTGGCGTAATCGTAGAGCAATACATTGGCCCTCTCGGCATTGCTCAAGGGTAATCTGCCGCCAAGCAAATCGTTGGTTTTATCGTAGGCGGCATACAGCAGCTCGGAGAACGGGTTGCCGGTCGGGCGGTTGTAAACCACATAGATACCGTCTGATCTTGCATGGCTGCCGTTTTGTTTGACGGCATTTTTCAGGGCATCATCACGCGGATTGAAAATGCCGTTGTTGGAAACGGTAATGACACCGCTTTTCTCACCAGGCCGGATTTCATTGAGATCAAAAATCTGCCGTTTTTCGCCAATTTCGGCCATTTTTTGTCCATCAGTCGAACGAAGCTTTTTGCCGTCATAACTGCGATTTGAACAATAAAGTCCGTCTTGCCGACATTTGACTTCCCAAATCTGCATCGGAGCAGTAATGGCGCGGCGGGCAGGATCGGCGGCTGCTGCGGTGCCTGTATAAATCATGGCATTGCTATTTCCTATGCCATATATCGCTCCCAGTGCCAAATCGGTATAGAAAGCTGTTTTCTCCCATTTATCTGCCGAAGCATCAAGGGCTAATGACTCTTTATTGTTGTATCCCCTTTTGCCATCAATAATATTTCCATATCGTATGGATTCGGCTTTTTTCCTTTTGTCATCTACCATACCGTGGATGGTTTGCTTCACCTGCTGACGGGTACGGTCAAATTCTTGAGTAACTTCGCGCTGCCTATCCAGTTCTTCCTGTACCGCTTCTTTGTCAAACCGGTTTTTCAGGCTGCCTGAAGCAGCTTCGGCGGTATCGGTGTTGATATCCGTATACAGTCTTGCCGCTGTCTGCGCCGCACTCATGCCGGTGGCGTTCTGCTGTCCGATATCATCGGTAATTAGCAGATTGCGGGTATTGATGCCGCTATGGGTAATGCTGTTGCGGTTGTCTTTCACTTTGCCGTAGCCAATGGCTTTGCCCACGGCGTTTTGCTCGGAAACATTGCTTAACCAGTCCCGTTTTTCCTGTCCCAGCTGCTCTCCGCTTACAGATACGCTACCGTCCACACCCAGACTGCTTCCGCTGTAGCTGCTGTGGTTGGCAATGTCGCTGTGGCTGAGGGTGGCGGTGCGGAAGCTGTTTTTTCCTTGTGCTTCGGCCTCTGCCGCAGAAGTAAGCAAAGCGCCTTTGAGATCGGTATGGCCTTTAACGTTGACCTGATATCCGTCTTCTCCGGCAAAAATACCGCTCTGCTCGCCTACGCTGGCATGGTCGGCGCTGCTCTTGCTGCGGCTGTAGCTGCCGCCGGCGCTAAAGCCGTAGCCTACGGTGATCTGCGCGGACATGTTTTCCTGTTTGCCGCGGAAGGTGGCGGTGTCCTGTACGCTTTCGATATTGAGATTGGCGGCATCAAGCTGTACGCCTTTACCGATCAGCTGCGCGCCCTTCAGGGTGGTGTCGCCGCCGCTGTGCACAAAGGTCTGGCCGCTGCGGCTGCCGATATGGCTGTGCAGGTGGGTGGCTTCGTCGCCGTTGCCGTAGCCTTTGCCGTAGTTGCCGCCGGCGGTAAAGCCGAGGCTGACGCCGTTATTGAAAGCAAGGGCAACACCGGCATTCCAACCGCTTTGGCGGTTTTTGCTGCGCTCTTGGTGCTGCTGTTCGGCAGAACGGATATCGACGCGGTTTTCTGCGCTCAGATAGGTGGCCTGTTGGCCGCCGATATCGGCACCGCGGATAAGGATGTCGGAATCTTTGCCGGCACCGTGCGCTTTGAGTATCACGGCTTTGCCGGCTTCAATGCGGGCTGCTTGGGCGCGGTTGCCGGCGGTTTGGGTTTCGCTGGTGTTTTTTTGTTCGCCGTAGGTTATCGAGACGCTGATGCCTTGGCTGGCGCTTTGGGGATTTTGGGCAACGGAGGCAAGCGTCTTGCCGGCGTTAAACCCCTGCCGTGCGGCATTGGCGGCGGCCATCAGGTTCACCCGGCTGTTGCTGCCGTGTATCTGTTTGGCGGATTTGGCGGCATTGGCCAAACCGATGGCGGCATCGACTACGGGAATATTGACGGCAACGGTCAGCCCTTTTTGTTCAAAGCGGGTGCGTTGGGTTTGCCGGTAGCGCTCGTCGGCAGCCTGAATGTCGATCTTTTCGGCTTCAACCAGTACGTTGCCTTCGGGCGATGAAACGATAGAACCGGTTTGGCTGTAACGTTTTGCGGCTATCAGCGTATCGCCTTTCAGGCTGCCTACGGTACTGCCGCTGGCTGAAACGGCGGTGCCGTCGCTTTCTTGGGCTTGGGTTTTGTTGCCGATAAAGAAACCGATGCCGCCGCTGCCCATCAGGCCGGACTTTTTGCGCTCGTGGTTTTCCCAATCCTGGTAGCGGTTCTCGGCAGCATCAACGCGCACTTCGCCGGCAGCGGTCACCAGGGTCTGCCCGTCGCTGATGACTTGGCTGCCGCGGATACGGGTGTCGCCGCCGGAAGCCGTTCTGACTTCGCGGCCGGTAATCACGCTGCCGGCTGCTTCGTCGTGTTGGCGCCGGTATTGGTCCAGCCGGCTTTTGCTGCCGACCAAACCGCGCTCTTTGCTGTAGGTCGATTCGTCCAGATCCAGGGTGCGGCGGCCTTCGGCGATGTCGATGTTTCCTTGGGCGGCCAGGGTGGTGCGGCCGTTTTGGCTGTCGATTTGGCCTTGGCGGATGTTCAGGTCTTTGCCGGCGGATACGGTGATGTTGCCAAGCGCTTCGATACGGCTGCCTGCTTCGGCGCTTTGGTGGACGTGGCGGTGGTTTTTGTCGCTGAGACTGCCGTAGCTTTCGTGGCTTTCGGTGCGGACGGTGCCGAGTCTGACGCTGCCTTCGCGGGCAATCATTTGGCTGTGGCCTTCGCGGGCGCGGTTGGCCAGGCGGGCGCCGTTCAGTTTGATGTCGTGCCCTGCTTCGAGGCTGAGTAGGCCTTGGCCGTCTTCTGTGCCGCTGACATACAGTCCGGCCACACGGTCAACGG